>Ga0194115_10000085_pt1 | contig 138838 bp, 133 predicted proteins | sample TA2MahsurfametaG_3_FD_148656 | JGI IMG/M metagenome (GOLD analysis project Ga0194115, IMG submission 148656) | Freshwater microbial communities from Lake Tanganyika, Tanzania - TA2015002 Mahale S4 surface | ecosystem: Environmental > Aquatic > Freshwater > Lake | place: Tanzania: Lake... | reverse complement strand
AGATATCTCCGAGAGTAGCTAACTCTCGTGCAAAGGCTGCACGCTCGCCATCATCTTTACTCGTCTCAGCGGCGAAGAAGCGAATATTCTCGAGTAGTACAACTGTTCCTGGACTCGCGGCGGCGAGTTTTTTTGCCTCTTCGATATCAGAGGCACAGGAGACAACATCCTTTAACAACTCACCTAAGCGATTGGCAACTGGAGTCAGAGAAAATTCAGGTGCAAAGCCCTCTTTGGGGCGACCAAGATGAGCCAAGATCACAATCGAGTGGGCTTTCTTTCCAATTATTTCGATTGTCGGCAACGATGCAACGATTCGACCAGGATCGGTGATCTGACCATTCTTGATTGGCACATTTAAATCACAGCGAAGTATCACTCGCTTATCTGTGAAATCAAAGGACTCTAGCGTGTGCATAGGGTCGGTCGCGACTACTTAGAGCGTTTGTCCGACGAAGGAGACTAAATCAACTAGGCGATTAGAGTATCCCCATTCATTGTCGTACCAACCGACAACCTTTGCGCTCTTTCCGATGACCTTTGTCAATTGACTATCGACGATACATGAATGTGGATTAGTGACGATGTCAGCAGAGACGATGGGATCTTCGGTGTATTCCAAGATTCCTTTGAGCGGACCTTCAGCGGCTGCCCTTAAAGCCGCGTTTATCTCTGCAGCGGATACCTCGCGAGAGAGTTCAACGTTTAAATCGGTCACAGAACCGACAGGAACGGGAACTCGCATTGCATATCCATCCATCTTTCCCTTGAGATTCGGCAGGACCAGGCTAATTGCCTTTGCCGCGCCAGTACTACTTGGGATGATGGATGTAGCGGCTGCACGTGCCCGCCTCAGGTCTTTATGTGGGAAATCTAGTATTACCTGGTCGTTGGTGTAGGCATGAATTGTTGTCATCATGCCCCGTTCGATACCAAAGCTATCTTGCAGGACTTTTGCCATTGGAGCTAGACAATTTGTTGTGCATGATGCGTTCGAAATAATCGTATGCTTACTTGGGTCATATTTATCGTGATTGACGCCCATAACAATGGTGACATCTTCGTCGGTTGCTGGCGCGCTGATGATGACTTTCTTTGCCTCTCCGATGAGATGTTTCTTTGCTTGTTCACCTTTAGTAAAAATCCCCGTGGACTCAATCACTATTTGCGCTCCGACTGACGACCAAGCAAGTGCTCCTGGATCGCGCTCGGCAAAGACCGTAATACTCTTTCCATCAACGGTTATCGAATTCTCGGTATGCGAAACGCTCTTGCCGAGCGGCCCAAGTATGGAATCGTATTTAAGAAGGTGAGCTAGGGTCGCGGTATCGGTGAGGTCATTGATTGCCACGAGCTCAATAGAATTGCGAGCAGTTTCAGAGGCGAGAACTGCTCGGAAAAAGTTTCGACCAATACGTCCAAATCCATTGACGCCAACTTTGACTTTGTTACCCATCGCTTTCCATCCTCACGTTAACAAATCGGAGCTAATTCCCGATTCAGTATCTGGTATTCCCATCTCTGCTGCACGTTTATCTGCCATTGCAAGAAGTCTCCGGATTCGCCCTGCGATTGCATCCTTGGTCATGGGTGGATTTGCCAGCGATCCCAATTCCTCAAGACTGGCCTGGCCATGCTCTATTCGCAGTCGCCCAGCTTCGAGAAGGTGATCCGGAATCTCTACTCCTAAGATTTCAATGGCCCGCTGCACTCGCGCTGATGCAGCAACAGCAGCACGTGCGGAGCGTCGTAGATTTGCATCATCAAAATTAGCCAAACGATTAGCGGTGGCACGCACCTCTCGGCGCATCCGTCGCTCTTCCCACGCAAGAACGCTCTCGTGCGCCCCCATGAGAGTAAGAAGTGCACCAATCGCATCACCATCGCGCACCACGACGCGGTCCACGCCGCGCACCTCCCGTGCCTTTGCAGTAATTCCCAATCGTCGCGCCGAACCAACAAGGGCAAGTGCTGCTTCAGGACCAGGAGCGGTTATCTCAAGGGCTGAAGAACGTCCAGGTTCTGTAAGTGATCCATGGGCAAGGAATGCCCCTCGCCACGCTGATTCAGCATCACACTTAGCAGCGGAAACTATCTGTGGTGGCAATCCCCGCACTGGGCGACCATTTCCATCAATAAGCCCAGTCTGTCTGGCAAGGGCCTCGCCCGTCTCGGCTACGCGCAAGACATAGCGACTACCTTTCCGTAATCCTCCAGGGGTGAGCACAGTGAGATCACTCTCGTGTCCATAGACTTCGGAGATCTCTTTCCGTAATCGACGAGCGCTCTGTGCAGTATCTAACTCCACTTCTACGACAACTCTTCCAGCAGTGATATGTAGTCCCCCAGCAAAACGTAGGAGCGCTGAGACTTCAGCTTTTCGACAGCACGGTTTGGAGATTGCTAAGCGACTTAACTCATCTTTCACGGCAGCGGTCATTGCCATCTGCTGAAGATCCCCCTCTCCTGCTCGCTAGAAATATCATCCCGTCTTGCGGATACTCAGGCTTTCGCCATGATCTCACGCAAAGCCGAAACTACCTTTTTTGGGTCGTGCTGGTCGCTAGTTGGCGCGTGGGCTAGGTCACGAACCTCAAGGCGAGCCCCCAAAGTGGCCACATACTCGACTAATTCATTTGTGAGAATACTCGGGTCGGCAAGGATGACATCAAAGGGAACTTCTGGGGCATGTTGTTGAAGAAAAGCTAGCCGCCCCTGCGCACCGATCTGCGCTGCCTCATCACCTGGATATGGTGAGGTGAGGTTGAGTAAGAGGAGCTTGCGCGCCTTCGTATGCGCAAGTGCAGCTCGAGTCTGCGGTAAGAGTAGGTGCGGCAAGACGCTTGAATACCAGGAACCTGGACCAAGGGTTACCCACTCTGCTCGTTCGATGGCGGCGAGGGCCTCTGGATGAGTGGGGGGCGAATCCGGAATGAGGTGCACCTGCTCGATCACTCCGCGCGCAAGCGCGACAGCGCTCTGTCCGCGAACTATCTCTACCTTCTCGACGCCATCATCTCGAGTCCGCACCTGCGCTTGAATCTCTAAGGGTTGCGAAGACATGGGTAATACTCGTCCCACCACTCGAAGAAGTTCAGCAACCTTCGCCAAACCCACAACCGGGTCCTCATGAATTTCCCATAACGCGGTGAGTAGCAAATTTCCTACGCTATGACCGTCGAGATCACCGGCACTAGAGAAGCGATGTTGGAGAACTCGAGCCCATCCGCTTCCCCACTCGTCATCGGAGCAGAGCGCGGCAAGGGCCATACGTAAATCCCCTGGAGGCATAACACCAAACTCAGCGCGTAAGCGTCCGCTGGAACCGCCATCATCAGCAACGGTAACAAGCGCAGTGATGTCAGTAGTGATTTCGCGAAGCGCTGTGAGGGTGGCAGCAAGTCCATGGCCACCACCCATCGCGACAACAGGAATCTTTGAATCTATGCTCATCACTTACCCGCGCTCAACATCTCGATGCTGAAGGTGTACATCCATTCCGAAATGTTCAAGTCTCTTTGCAACTTCCTGGGCAACTGCAACGCTTCGATGTCTTCCTCCTGTGCACCCAAAAGCGATCGTTATGTAGCGCTTTCCCTCAGTAAGAAAACCAGAACTTGCGCTCTTAAATAGCGTGATGAAGTTCTTGATAAACTCTTCTGTTGCCGAGTGGCCCAATACCGCATCCGAGACTGGTTGCTCGCGTCCACTCATCGACTGCAACGCTGGATCCCAGTGTGGATTGGGGATGAATCGGCAATCCAGAGTGAAATCTGCATCGTAAGGGATTCCGTACTTATATCCGAATGATAGTAACGAGATATGCAGCGCCCGTTCACTCTCACTGGAGAAAGTCTGATCAACCTTAAGTGCAAGCTGATGAATATTGAGGGAAGAAGAATCGATGACAATCTCAGCTTCAGCGCGCAAGTTTCGGAGCAGCTCTCGCTCTCGCGCAATGCCGTCGACTATCCGATCATCTCCCTGTAGTGGATGTGGACGTCGAGTGGACTCGTATCTTCGAACTAACACCTCATCATGAGAATCTAAGAAGAGAATTCGCACGCTATCGCCATTACTGCGCAACGCTTTGATTCCTACAGCTAACTCGGTGGAGAATTCCATGCTTCGCACATCGATGACAACTGCCACATTTTCGCGCTCCTCGCGGAGTTCATTTACAAGCGGAAAGAGCATCGTCGCTGGAAGATTGTCGACCACGTACCACTGATGATCTTCCAGTACATGAGCTGCAGTGGATCGTCCGGCGCCACTCATCCCGGTAATCACGACCACATCCATCTGAGCACCCGCCTCTCCAGAATTTCCAACTTACTCACACCTCTGGCTCCACTACCTTTTCACTACTGTCAAGGATCTCCCCAGTAGCCGCATCTACACCGGTGAGCGCACCCGCCTCTTTCGCTAAAGCATGGGCAATATGGGTAGCAATCTTTGGGCCGATGCCGGTCAGAGCTGCAATCTCATCGACCCCTGCAGCGCGAATTTTCGCCACCGATCCAAAATGGTCGATAAGAGTCTTACGTCGAACTGCCCCTAGTCCATCAATCTCTTCCAGAATTGAAGCTAACCCCTCTTTTGACCGCTTGCTCCGATGATAGGTGTTCGCAAATCGATGCGCCTCATCTCGAATCCGTTGAAAGAGGTAGAGCGCCTCGCTATTTCGCGGGAAGATGATGGGATCTTTGGCGTTCGGTAACCAGACCTCTTCAAATCGCTTAGCTAAACCACATAGGAAAATATCTCGACCTTCTAGTACTTCAGCAGCGGCATTAACTTGAGGTTTGCCGCCATCGACAATAATCAATTGCGGTGGATAGGCGAACTTCACCTTGCTCCAATCCACTTCGTTCTCGTCAATTATCTCCTCATCCATACGCGCCAACCGACGAGAGAGAACTTGTTTCATGGCCGCCACATCATTGGGTTTACCCGTTTCGCTCTGAATGCTAAAGCGTCGATAATCGGATTTCTTCGCTACCCCATCTTCGAACACGACCATAGATGCAACAATCTGACTGCCCTGCATATTCGCGATATCGAAACACTCGATACGAAGCGGAGCCTGATCCATACCTAAAGCCTGAGCAATCTCCTCAAGAGCCTGACTGCGAGTTGAAATATCTTGAGATCGTTTAGCAAGATGTCGAAAAAGCACATCGTGAGAATTCCGTTGAACTGAATCAAGTAACTCACGCTTCTCTCCTCGTTGGGGAACTCTGATTTCAACTTTGCTATTTCGTCTTTGGGAGATTAAATCTGCAAGGGCGCCCCCATCCTCCAGGGGAACATTGACCAAGATCTCATCTGGAATCTCAGCGCCATCGGCAGCGAGATATTTCGTAGCCAAAAGTTGTTCGAGGTGATCAGCACGATTGACCTCAACGCCAGATTCGACAATCCACGATTGCGCGCTAGTTACTCGACCATTTCGGACTTGGAATTGTGTTATCGCACCTTTGCCACCCATCTCTTCCCAAATGCTGGCAAAGAGATCCACATTTGAATCTAATGGCAGCGCCACTGAGTTAGAGGTTGATATCTTCTCTAGAGCATCTATTTGGTCTCGTAACTTTGCAGCGCTCTCAAAATCCTCGCTCTCAGAGGCGGCGGTCATCTGCTCGCGCAAGTCCCCAATAAGTTTTTTTGGATCAGAGTTCATAAAGGAAATGAGGGAATTCACCAATTGGTGATACTCAGATGAACTTATCTCATCTTTCTTGATACAAGGAGCGACGCATTTGCCGATATATCCGAGTAAGCACGCTCGATTGCTCCGCTCGGCTCGGGCAAAGACGCCGCTAGTGCACGACCTGAGGGGGAAAATCGTCTGCAAGATATCGACCAACTCTCGCAAGGCCCATGCATGCGGATATGGCCCGAAGTATTTCGTGCCATCTTTGCGAATATTTCGAGTTACAAAGATTCGAGGCACTGAATCCTTTACCGTGACTGCAAGATAGGGAAAAGACTTATCATCACGAAAAATTACGTTGTACTTTGGCCGTTCTTGTTGGATCCAATTGAATTCTAATTGGAGAGATTCGATTTCATTCCCGACGATAGTCCAATCGACCCGGGTGGCTTCCCAGACCATGGTGCGCACCTTCTCATCGAGAGCGCTCTGGAAATAGGTGCTCAAACGTGCCCGTAAATTCTTCGCCTTGCCGACATAAATCACTCGATTTTGATCATTGAAGAATCGGTATACGCCAGGAGATGTGGGAATGTTGTTAGGGCGATAGCTATTGGGGTTAGCCACGATTTCCGCCGCCAGTTAGCACCTCTGCCAAGAAGACGCCCGTATAACTCTTCTTGTTCTTCGCAACCGCTTCTGGAGTTCCTTCTGCAACGATGGCGCCACCGCGCGAGCCGCCATCAGGTCCTAGATCGATAACCCAATCGGCGCTCTTAATGACATCGAGATTATGCTCAATGACCACGACAGTATTGCCGCCATCGGCTAAGCGATTAAGTACGCCCAACAATTTGCCGACATCTTCAAAATGTAAGCCAGTAGTCGGCTCATCGAGTACATAGATTGTTCGCCCTGTGGAGCGGCGCTGAAGCTCGGTTGCCAGTTTAACTCGCTGCGCCTCGCCCCCTGAAAGTGTCGGCGCCGATTGCCCCAGACGAACATATCCCAAACCAACATCACAGAGGGTCTTTAGGTAGCGGGCGATTGCGGGCACGCTTTGAAAGAATTCGTAAGCATGCTCAATGGGCATGTTGAGCACTTCGGAGATGTTCTTACCTTTGTAATGCACCTCTAAAGTTTCTCTGTTGTATCTGGCACCATGACAAACTTCGCAGGGCACGTAAACATCGGGAAGAAAGTTCATCTCGATGGTGATGGTGCCATCACCTGAACAGTTCTCGCATCGCCCACCTTTGACGTTGAAGGAGAATCGTCCTTGCTGATAACCGCGAATCTTTGCTTCGGCAGTCTCTGCAAAAAGCCCACGCACCTTATCGAAAACTCCAGTGTAGGTAGCAGGGTTAGAACGTGGCGTTCGTCCGATTGGAGATTGATCGACATGAACGACCTTATCTAGAGCATCAATACCTGTGATGTTCTTATGTCTGCCGGGGACTATTCGAGCGCCATTTAATTTATTTGCCAGAACGCTGTAAAGAATTTCGTTTACCAATGTCGATTTTCCCGAACCACTTACTCCGGTTACAGCGACGAAGGTCCCTAATGGAATCTCAACATCGATATTTTGGAGGTTGTTCTCTCTGGCCCCTTTAATATGAATCTTTCGCTTCGGGTCAACCGGACGACGCACTGAAGGAATGGCGATTTCTTTACGCCCAGAGAGGTAGGCGCCAGTGATCGATTGCTTGCTCTCAATTAACTCTTTGTATGGACCAGAGACCACTACCTCTCCGCCATGCTCTCCTGCTCCAGGGCCAATATCTACGATCCAATCTGCAGTACGAATCGTCTCTTCGTCGTGTTCAACGACAATCAGGGTATTGCCTAGATCCCGCAAGCGCGTCAGGGTTTCAATTAGCCTTCTGTTATCGCGCTGATGAAGACCGATGCTCGGCTCATCCAATACATAAAGCACCCCCACTAAACCCGACCCAATCTGGGTTGCCAATCTAATTCGCTGCGCCTCGCCCCCTGAAAGTGTGGCAGCAGGACGATCTAGGGAGAGGTAATCCAATCCAACATCAAGGAGAAAACCAAGGCGGGCATTTACCTCCTTTAATACCCGTTCTGCAATTTTCTTCTCGCGCGCACTGAGCGAAAGTTTGCTGATGAATAGAGCGCACTCGGAGATGGAAAGTGCGCAGAGTTGAGCGATATTCAATCCGCCAAGGGTCACCGCGAGGATCTCATCCTTGAGCCGAGCACCCTTACATGCGGGGCAGGGTGTCTCACGCATAAATGCTTCATATCTATCGCGACTAAATTCGCTCTCGGTCTCACCATGACGCCGCTCCAGGAATGGCACTACACCTTCAAAGCCGGTGCTGTATTGCCGAGCTCGTCCATAGCGATTCTTATATTTGACGTGAACTTCGTATTCATATCCGTTGAGAATCGCATCTTTCGCTTTCGCACTCAGTTTTTTCCAAGGAGCATCGAGGGAGAAGTTCATATCTTTCGAGAGCGCCTCAAGTAATCTCAAGAAATATTCAGAGCTGGAACCCATTGACCATGGGGCAACTGCGCCTTCATAGATACTGAGTGAATCATCAGGAACAATCAACTCCATATCCACTTCGAGTTTGGTTCCTATTCCGGTGCAGTCGGCGCAGGCACCAAAGGGAGAATTGAAAGAGAATGAACGCGGCTCGAGTTCCTCGATTGAAATGCCACAACGCATACATGCCATCTTCTCGCTGAAGGTCCGTTCACGATCTACCGCTTTCTCATCCCGCTCGATGAAATCCAAAGTGACAATCCCATTTCCCAAGCGGAGCGCCGTTTCAATGGAATCGGTCAAGCGCTGCTTGCTGCTACCTTTGGCTGTAAGACGATCGACGACTACTTCAATAGTGTGCTTCTCTTGCTTCTTTAGCTTTGGGACCTCATCAAGACCGTGGACAACACCATCTACTCGCACTCGCGCGAACCCTTGAGTAGTGAAGTCCTTCCATAGATCAAGGAACTCACCTTTACGCTCTCGCACCACAGGAGCCAGGACATGAAATTTCGTCACTTCAGGGAGTGTAAGGATTTGATCCACGATCTGTTGTGCAGATTGACGCGCGACAGGATTTCCACATTTGGGACAATGTGCTTTACCGGCTCGCGCATAGAGAAGTCGGAAATAATCGTAAACCTCGGTGATGGTACCCACGGTGGATCGTGGATTTCGATTAGTCGATTTCTGATCAATCGAGACTGCTGGCGATAGCCCCTCAATAAAGTCAACGTCAGGCTTATCTAACTGACCCAAAAACTGTCGAGCATATGCAGAGAGGGATTCGACATACCGACGCTGACCTTCAGCAAATATGGTGTCGAAGGCGAGGCTAGACTTACCCGAACCCGATAGCCCAGTAAAAACTATTAGGGCATTGCGCGGAAGATCAATCGAAATATCCTTGAGGTTATGTTCGCGGGCGCCACGAACTACTAAGCGTTCTTTCATGCCCCAGCGCCCTCCATTCCTCGTAGCTCTCGTTTCAATTCATGTATTTCATCGCGCAATCTAGCAGCCAATTCAAATTGGAGATTCTCCGCGCTTGCTCGCATCTGCTCGGTAAGAGCAGAAATCAGGCCGATAAGTTCTTCCTTAGGTAACTTGCCAAGTTCGCTCGCATTTCGGCCAACCGCTGGCATGGAAGTGACTCGTTTTGCTCGTGCAATGAGTTTTTCGGAGTCATCTTCCTCTTTGGATATTGAATCAGTGATGTCTGCAATCTTCTTCCGTAACGGTTGTGGATCGACGCCATGCTCAATGTTGTATGCGACCTGTTTATCGCGGCGGCGATTAGTCTCGTCAATCGCTTTAATCATCGAATCAGTCAGATTATCTGCATACATATGAACTTCGCCCGAAACATTTCGAGCAGCACGACCTATCGTTTGGATAAGCGATGTTGCCGAACGTAAGAAACCCTCTTTGTCAGCATCAAGAATCGCAACTAAAGAGACTTCGGGAAGATCTAACCCTTCTCTAAGAAGATTGATTCCGACGAGAACGTCATACTCCCCCACTCGCAACTCACGCAGGAGTTCTACTCGTCGCAAAGTATCAACTTCAGAGTGGAGATATCGAACCTCGATTCCCTGCTGTACCAAGTAATCAGTGAGATCTTCCGACATCTTTTTAGTCAGGGTTGTCACGAGAACGCGTTCATTCTTCTCAGCTCGCTCACGAATCTGATGGACCAAGTCATCAATCTGACCTTTGATTGGCTTGATGATAACTTTTGGATCGACTAAACCCGTGGGGCGAATAACTTGCTCAACCACGCGCGGTGCAATTCCCAATTCATATTTTCCTGGTGTTGCCGATAGATACATCTTCTGTGGAGTTCGTTCGAGGAATTCACTCCATTTGAGCGGGCGGTTATCTAACGCGCTTGGCAACCGGAAGCCATGCTCCACCAGAGTTCGCTTACGTGAAGCATCGCCCTCGAACATCGCACCTATCTGTGGGACTGTCACATGGGATTCGTCGATGATGCAGAGAAAATCCTCTGGAAAATAATCGAGTAAGCAATTGGGTGGATCTCCAGGGGCGCGTCCATCGATATGGCGTGAATAGTTCTCAATTCCCGAACAGAATCCAAGTTGCCTGATCATTTCGATGTCGAAAGTAGTACGCATCCGAAGTCGTTGCGCCTCAAGCAACTTCCCGCTTCTCTCAAAGTTTGCCAATTGCTCGGCTAGCTCTATCTCTATGGCGCTAATTGCCCGATCCATCGTCGCTTTACTTGCCGAGTAGTGCGAAGCTGGGAAGACGAAAGCCTCTTTCTCTTCACTGAGAACCTCTCCAGTAAGCGGATGGAGAGTGAGTAAGCGCTCTATCTCATCGCCAAACATTTCTATTCGAAGTGCGGTCTCCTGGTAGACCGGAATGATCTCAATTGTGTCGCCACGCACCCGAAAAGTTCCTCGTTCGAACGCCGTGTCATTTCTGGAATATTGAATGGAGACAAACTTACGGAGTAAAGAAGTTCTTTCAATCGACTCCCCTACTCGAAGTGGGATCATTCCATCGACATACTCTTGAGGAGTTCCTAGGCCATAGATACACGAAACGGTTGAGACAACAACGACATCGCGTCGAGTGAGGAGTGAGTGAGTAGCCGAATACCGGAGGCGCTCTACCTCTTTATTGATTGAGGAATCCTTTTCTATAAAGGTATCGGTTTGAGGCACGTACGCTTCCGGTTGGTAGTAGTCGTAATACGAGACGAAATACTCCACAGCATTATGAGGAAGCAACTCTCGAAATTCATGCGTCAATTGCGCGGCGAGGGTCTTGTTAGGCGCCAAAACCAAAGTTGGTCGTTGCAATCTCTCGATTAACCATGCTGAGGTCGCTGATTTTCCGGTTCCAGTGGCGCCCAACAGCACTACATCGGACTCCCCACCAGCAAGACGGGAAGCCAGTTCGTCAATTGCTTGAGGTTGATCCCCTGCAGGTTGGTAATCGCTTATCACCTGAAAAGGGCGACCGGCCTTCGGTAATTTATCTCGGAGTTCCGGGCGCATGGTTTAACCGTAACTTAATCGGCGATTTTTGGAGCTACTTGGTTGGTCCACCACTCTTCTAGGCTCCGCAGTAACTCATCTTTATTGCCATTGTTCTCGATTACATGATGGGCAATTTCTCTGCGTCGATCATCGCTTACTTGAGCTGCGATTCGTGCATCTGTCTGCTGATGGGTGAAACCACGTTGTAGTAACCGTTCTCGTCGAAGATGTTCGGAGGTTTCGATCGTGAGCACCAAATCAAATTCCGCAACTAGGTCAGGATTCTCTGCAAGTAGCGGAATCTCGTAAACCAAGACGCTCTCTTGAGGCAACTCTCGTGCAATTTGATGGAAGCGCTTCTGGATAAGCGGATGAGTAATCTGTTCAAGCGCGCTCTTCTTGTGGGAATCTCGAAAGATAATTTCTGCCAACTTCGCGCGGTCTATCTCGCCATTAGTCAAAATCTCATCACCAAAATATGCAAGGACGCTGTTATATCCCTCTTCACCTCGCTCCAGAACTTCACGCGCTAGTTGATCTGCGCTGACATGTATTGCTCCTAAACGCGCCAAGAGGGAACCGGCGCTGGTTTTGCCAGCTCCGATTCCCCCCGTTAACGCTATAAGCAACATCGGGCAACCCGATTTCTTCTCTAGTTCTGCATAAGGTTCTGTAATTAGCCTTGCTCTGCGCCCTTAGCTTCTTCGCGCTGCTTGCGGTGTGCAAGAAAGCGCGCTTGTGCCTCGGCATATTGTCGCTCCCACTCTTCGCGAGCGGCTTCAAATCCAGGCCTCCACTCTTGGGTATCTGGATCGAATCCTTCTGGGTAGATGAAGTTGCCGTTCTCGTCGTAACGGGCTGGCATTCCATACTGTGTGAGATCGAATGCTTCGACCTCCACTTCATGCCCTTCATTTGCCTGCTTCAAGGAGAGCGAAACTCGACGGCGCTCCAAATCGATATCAATGATTTTCACCATGATCTCATCATCGACGCGGACTACCTGCTCCGGGATTTCCACGTGCCGCTCGGCTAACTCAGAGATATGAATAAGTCCTTCGATGCCTTCAAATACTCGAACGAAGGCGCCGAATGGAACCAATTTGGTGACCTTGCCAGAGGTGACTTGGCCGATTGTGTGGGTGCGGGCAAATGCCTGCCACGGATCTTCTTGAGTTGCCTTGAGCGAGAGTGAAACGCGCTCGCGCTCGAAATCAACTTCGAGCACCTCAACCGTTACTGGCATGCCAACTTCGACCACCTCATTGGGGTGATCGATGTGCTTCCAGGAGAGTTCGCTGACGTGCACTAATCCATCAACTCCACCTAGATCTACGAATGCACCAAAGTTCACAATTGATGAGATGACGCCGGTACGAACTTGGCCCTTTTGAAGTTGATTGAGGAAAGTAGTTCGGCTCTCAGATTGTGATTGCTCGAGGAATGCGCGCCGTGAGAGGACCACGTTATTGCGGTTCTTATCTAGCTCAATGATTCGAGCTTCAATCTCTTTACCTATATATGGAGTCAGGTCACGAACTCGGCGCATCTCAACGAGAGATGCTGGAAGGAAGCCACGGAGTCCAATGTCGACGATAAGTCCGCCCTTGACTACTTCGATGACTAGACCCTTAACAACTTCATCGCGCTCTTTCATTCCTTCAATGGTTCCCCAGGCGCGCTCATACTGGGCACGCTTCTTGGAGAGAATAAGTCGACCTTCTTTATCTTCTTTTGTGAGAACGAGCGCTTCAATACGCTCGCCTACTTTTACCAATTCGCTGGGATCGACATCATGGCGAATAGAAAGCTCGCGGGATGGGATTACACCCTCAGTCTTATATCCGATATCAACAAGGACTTCGTCGCGATCTACTTGGACGATTATTCCTTCGACGAGATCTCCGTCATTAAAATTCTTGATTGTTCCTTCGATGGCGGCGAGGAAATCAGCCGCGGTTCCGATGTCGTTAACTGCGATACTCAAGATGCTCCGTAGGTAGTGGATAGTAGTGAGCGGCTCTTTGACTAGCCGCGCTTGCGCCCTTTGCCCAAGCCGGAGAAGGCTACGCGGGAGCAGGCAATGGGGTCAATTTGGCGATTTTTCACCTATTAGTTGGCTCAGTTGGCTCAGTGGGCGGCGCTATCCCAAGTGGGGCCTGTGCCAATATTGACTGAAAGTGGGGCTTTAAGCGGGTATGCGCCTCCCATTTGGGTGCGCACAAGTTCTGCAACCTCGCTTGCCTCGTCGGGAGCAATCTCTAGGACCAATTCATCATGAACTTGTAAAAGTATCCGAGAACGTAATTTCTTTCTCGTCAATTCCGCATCTACCGCAATCATTGCAATCTTCATGATGTCGGCAGCGCTCCCTTGGATCGGTGCATTGAGCGCCATTCGTTCTGCCATCTCGCGTCGCATCCGATTATCGCTCTGCAAATCAGGTAGATATCGCTTCCGTCCGAAAATCGTCTCGGTGTACCCCTTCTTACGCGCTTCTACTACAACAGACTCTAAATACTCTCGAATACCGCCAAAACGTAAGAAGTATCTATTCATCAACTCCTGTGCTTGACTCGGCGAAATATCTAATTGCTGTCCAAGCCCAAATGCCGACAAACCATAAGCCAATCCATATGACATGGCTTTGACAGTTCTGCGCATCTCGGCATCGACTTCATTCGGCTTTACTCCAAATACCTCTGCACCGACCGTGGTGTGAAGATCTTCTCCTTGAGCAAATGCATCGAGCAATGCCGCATCATCTGAGAGATGAGCCATGATTCTCAATTCAATCTGGCTGTAATCGGCGGTCATGAGTGATTCATAACCATCGCCAGCGATAAAAAGATTTCTGATTCGCCTGCCCTCCTCGCTCCGAATTGGAATGTTCTGGAGGTTGGGATCGGTAGAAGAGAGTCGTCCTGTGGCAGTAACCATCTGTTGAAATGTGGTGTGTATCCGGCCATCATTTGCCACTTCCCTGAGCAGGCCCTCAACGACGCTCTTTAATTTAGTGACATCCCTCGAACGTAATATCGATTCGAGAACTGGATGCTTCGTACTCTCCATCAACCACGTAAGCGAATCGGCATCCGTGGTGTATCCAGTCTTAATCTTCTTAGTCTTAGGGAGCTTTAACTCGTTAAACAAAACTTGTTGTAGCTGCTTGGGTGAAGCAAGGTTAAATTCGTGGCCGACCGAATCAAAGGCGCTCTTCGCTGCCTTTTCAGCTTCTTCCTGAAAATACCCTTCAAGTTCCGCTGCCTCTTTTTCTGCGATTGCGATGCCCACTGATTCCATTCGCGCAAGCAACGTAAGTGTGGGCAACTCGATCTCTTCCAATACCTGGTTAAGGCCTGATTTCGCGCACTCATCTTTGAGGATTGGGTAGAGCTCAAGGAGATTTCGTGCATGCTCCGCCAACGCACCTGAAGAGGTTCCTGCATCGGTGGTGAAATCCAACTCCAAGCCCTCTGTCCTTTCGTTATTAGTCGGTGAATCTTTATTCAAGTACTTCGATATCACCTCATTAAGATCTGGCGTTCGTGCGCCAGGGTGAAGTAAGTACGCCATCAAGGCAATATCCCCCGTAATACCTGAGATGAAGGGGTCTAATCTCCGTAATAGTGCCTTTCCGTCAAAGAAAAGTTTTGGCGCAATTGATCTTTTTATCCAGGAGGAGAGAGCGGAATAGTCAGCGACAAATGCAAAATCGCCTTGTGCTACGCCAATCTGAGTTAGCTCGGAATTCACAGAGATTGCTGTGAGCGATCTGTTGTCAAGTTGCTCGAACGACCCCGACTCTGCAAAAACCTCTTTACTCTTTGGAGTTGAGCTTTCCAAGACAGGTTTGGGTAATCGCTCCTTGAGCGTTCGAAACTCCAATAAATCAAAGAGCTCACGAATCTTCGGATAATCGATATCTTTACGGAGTAAGTTGCTCAAGTCTTTTGGTAAGGGAACATTGCTATCTAATTGAGTTAACTCCCGATTGAGCAGCACCTGCGGGATATGTTCGCGTAGAGCCTGACCAACTTTGCCTGGAACTTGATCGACCTTTGCGATGAGCGCTGAAAGCGAGCCGTAATCGGCAATCCATTTAGTGGCAGTTTTTTCCCCTACTCCTGGTATCGATGGAAGATTGTCGCTGGGGTCGCCACGCAGCGCCGCAAAATCTGGATATTGCGCTGGTGTTAACCCGTATTTCTCCTCCACTGACTCCGGAGTCATCACGGCTAGTTCGCTGACGCCTTTCTTGGGATAAAGAACTGTGACTTCCGAACTCACTAGCTGAAAGGAATCTCGATCTCCTGAACAGATTTCAACGCGAAAGCCATCAGCGACTGCTCGCTTCGTCAGAGTCGCGATGACATCATCCGCCTCATATCCTTCGCGCTCGATATGGGTTATTCCTAAAGCTTCGATGATTTCGTGTAGCAAAGCCATCTGACTGCGAAATTCATCTGGAGTCTTCGAGCGAGTTGCCTTGTACTCAGGAAATTTCTCAGTACGAAAGGTCTTCCGTGAGACATCAAATGCGACGGCAATATGCGTGGGATTCAAGTCACGTAACAAATTGAGCAACATCGAAGTGAAGCCATAGAGCGCGTTGGTTGGTTGGCCGCTTGAGGTAGTGAAATTTTCAACCGGTAAGGCGTGAAAGGCGCGATATGCCAGCGAATGCCCATCAAGTAATAGGAGAGTTTGCGATGCACGCGAGGACATACGGCAAGGGTAGGACTGCGGAGGCAATAGTAGGAATATGATTAGCCCATGTCCGGAATCAACGAAGAGCAACTAGCCCAACTCAACGCTCGCGGTCGAGGCGCGCTCGATGAGAAAATGGGAATTGAGATCCTTGAAGCCAGCCCTGAGCGTTTGGTCGGACGAATGCCAGTCGAGGGCAATACTCAGCCATTTGGCTTACTTCATGGTGGAGCAAGTGTCGTGCTTGCCGAAAGCCTTGGCTCTATCGGAGCTCACCTCCACGCAGGGCTTCATCGACGAGTAGTTGGGGTCGATATCAACGCCACCCACCATCGATCAGCCAAATCGGGATATGTCACCGCTGTGGCCACCGCTATCTCTCTCGGCCGAACATTGGCCAGCTATAACGTAGAGATCTCCGATGATCAGGGAAAAAGAACCTGCACCGCTCGAATCACCTGTCTCATTCTCGCCGACTGATTGTCGTAATTTCACCCGCCCCTGGGTACGCTACCGACCAGTATTAAGCTGATTGATCACGACCCTGGGGAGCCCTATGCGCAAGAAGAGGTTCGGCGCATTAATGATGTTTGCAACCATCGCAACGACCCTCTCATGTTTGGGGTTCGGTTTCGGCGCTACCGGCGCTGCTTCAGCAGCTACGCCAACATTTATCCAGGGAACTCTTATCGATACCGAGAAGAATCCACTTCCAGGGGTAGGCATCTCTGCCACTGGACCCAATAATTTTTCTTCGACCTCAATCACCGATTCTTCAGGGAAATGGCAGATCGAAGTCCCGGTAGCGGCAGTTTATGAAGTCTCGATCAATCAAGAGCAACTACCGGATGGTCAAGCCCTTACCGATCCCACTCGAGCAACTATCAAAGCCAATGTCATCTCGCTTGGCTTTAATGTCACAATTTTATTTCCGATTGGTCCGGGAGTGGAAAAGGCCTCCGATCTTGAGCGAGGTGCCCAACTATTAGCGGACGGTCTCATTCTTGCGCTGGTAATTGCTCTGGCTGCCCTGGGATTAAACCTGGTCTTTGGCACGACGGGATTAACCAACTTTGCCCATGGTGAACTTCTTACCCTCGGTGGCCTCCTCACCTATTACTTAAGTGCGATTGTTGGCCTTAAGGTTATTTTTGCAGTACCAATTGCAGTCTTGCTCTCAGCCTTCATTGGCGGCTATCTCCAAGACAAGGTTCTCTGGCAACCACTTCGCCGCCGTGGCACCGGACTGATTGCAGCGCTCATCGTCTCAATCGGACTTGCCATTCTCATCCGATATTTCTTCCTCTTTATCTTCGGAGGCGACACCAGGCAGCTCCCTGAGTATGCCGGACAAGATGGTTTAACCATCGGGTTGGTATCGATAACCCCTAAGTCGATTATCACCTCAAGTATCGGATTGGCGATGTTGATTGCAGCGACAATGTGGCTCTCCAGAAGTCATATGGGTAAGGCAAGTCGCGCAGTAGCAGATAATCCAGCGCTTGCCTCTTCCTCAGGAATCGAAGTAGAGCGAGTCATCCGGGCAGTCTGGATACTTGGCGCGACTCTCGCAGGATTTGCAGGCATTATGGTGACGATTAATCAAGGAGTGAGTTTCGTTCTTGGGCAGGATCTGCTCTTACTCATCTTCGCTGCGGTAACCCTGGGTGGTTTGGGAACCATCAATGGCGCCCTGATTGGTTCGCTGGTGATTGGCGTCTCGATTCAATTATCAACCCTCTTTATTCCCACCGAACTCAAATATGTAGGTGCACTTGCAATCTTGATCATCATTCTTCTGGTTAGACCACAAGGAATTCTTGGTAAGAAAGGGAGAATCGGCTAATGGATTTTCTCTTCATCACGCAACAATCCTTGAGCGCTGCGATTGGCGTCAACACAATTATCTTCGCCCTCGCCGCAATCGGTTTGAACATGCACTTTGGCTACACCGGACTTCTTAATTTCGGTCAAGCAGGATTCTTGGCTGTAGGCGCCTATAGCGTTGCGGTAGCCGTGGTCTCCTTTAACATCTCGCTCTGGATTGCGCTATTGATAGGGATTGGCAACTCCATCATCCTGGCACTACTCCTAGGTATTCCCACGCTTCGCCTACGCGCGGATTATTTGGCAATCGTCACGATTGCGGCCGGCGAAATCATCAGACAGATCGCTCGTTCAGCGACATTTAACGACACTCTTGGTGGCTCCGATGGAATCACCGGGAAGTTCGGCAAAGAGTTCTTCGACCTTAATCCTTTTTCGGAGGGGCTAAATCTCCCCTTCCTTCGCTACACCCCTAATGACCTCTGGGTTGTCGTTGTGGGGTGGAGTGTCGTGGCGCTCATTCTGGCGCTGATGTGGCTCTTGGTGAACTCTCCTTGGGGTCGACTACTCAAGGCAATTCGCGAAGATGAGGATGCAGTCCGCTCGCTTGGCAAGAACGTCTATCTTTACAAGATCCAATCACTTATTGCCGGTGGCGTGATCGGCTCAATTGGTGGTTTTGTTTACGCCCTCTCGCGCCAATCTGTGCAGCCCGATAACTATGGAACAGCGCTCACATTCTTCGCGTACACAGTGCTTATTCTTGGTGGTGCCGCACGCGTGATGGCGCCAGTTGCGGGAGCGGTTATCTTCTGGTTCTTGCTCGTCTTCGTAGAGCAATTCCTGCGCCAAGCTGTCTCTGCTGGATACATTCCCGATTGGTTGATTGGCGTCAATCAAGTAGGTCAAATCAGGTTCATGCTGGTGGGGCTTGGTTTGATGTTGCTGATGATCTTCAGGCCTCAAGGAATCTTCGGCGATCGAAAGGAGTTGGCTCTCGATGCCCGCGCATAGCTCTCGTTTCAAAGAGCAAGCGCTCGCAGCGTTTGCCGCAATCACTCCTACACCGGGAGTGGCTAAGCCAGATCCCATCATCGTTGCCGACAAGGTCACCAGAAGATTTGGTGGGCTCACAGCTGTCAATGTTGACCATGTTGAGATTCAGCGCGGCTCCATCACTGCGTTGATTGGTCCAAATGGCGCGGGAAAAACTACCTTCTTCAATCTTCTTACCGGCTTTGATTCTGTGAACGAAGGAACCTGGACGCTTAATGGTGAGCAAATTGCTGGCACGCCTCCACATAAGGTGGCGCGAAAAGGAATGGTCCGCACCTTCCAATTAACCAAAGCGCTCTATCGCCTCTCTGTGCTCGACAATATGCGACTTGCTGCAACGGGCCAACGTGGTGAGTCCTTCATCCGTGGCCTCTTCCCCTTTATTTGGCGGAAGCAGGAGAGCGCAATCACGGCTCAAGCAGAGGAGTTACTCACTCGATTCAAATTGATTGACAAGAAGAGCGACTTTGCCGCTGCCCTCTCTGGAGGCCAACGGAAACTCCTTGAAATGGCACGCGCCCTTATGGTCAAACCAGAGATCGTCATGCTCGATGAACCGATGGCAGGAGTCAACCCAGCGCTCAAACAATCTCTCCTCGGGCATATCAAAGACCTTCGCGATGAGGGTATGACCGTTCTCTTCGTGGAACATGACATGGATATGGTCCGAGATATCAGCGATTGGGTCATCGTGATGGCAGAAGGAAAAATTGTTGCCGAAGGCTCTCCAGAAAGCGTGATGGGAAATCAGGCAGTTATCGATGCCTACCTCGGCGCGCACCATGATGTATCCCTAGATGAGGGACGGTCTTAAATAATGAATTCACTAAACACCACGGGCACGCCCCTAATTGAAGCAGCAGGAATCATTGCCGGCTACTTACCTGGAGTGAATATCCTCAATGGCTGCGACCTTTACGCCAACGAAGGTGAATTGGTGGGAATCATCGGCCCTAATGGCGCCGGTAAGTCCACACTACTCAAATCGCTCTTTGGTCTAGTGAAGGTGCGCGATGGCATCGTTCGTCTGAAAGGCGAAGATGTTACTAATCAGCGTGCCGACCAACTCGTTCGCGCCGGAATTGGTTTTGTACCCCAAACGAACAACGTCTTCCCATCACTGACAATTGAAGAGAATTTACAAATAGGCGCCTATCAGCGTCCAGAGAGTTTTAATGAACGCTTTGATTTTGTCACCTCGCTCTTTCCAACATTAGGAAGTCGCCGAAAACAACGCGCCGGTTCCCTCTCAGGAGGTGAGCGCCAAATGGTCGCTATGGGGCGTGCATTGATGATGGCACCGAGCGTGCTCTTGCTCGATGAACCAAGCGCTGGCCTCTCGCCCGTGCTTCAGGATGAGGTTTTTGTTCGAGTTCGGGAAATCAATAAGACGGGAGTTACCGTCATCATGGTCGAACAAAATGCGCGACGCTGTCTACAAATCGTGGATCGCGGCTATGTTCTTGATCAAGGTCGGAATGCCTATACCGGCACTGGTCGCTCACTCGCTAACGATCCGAAAGTTATTGAACTTTACCTTGGCACTCTCGCTAAAAATAATTAATCGCTCGTAAATAGATTAGGGCCGGTCTCAGAAGAGACCGGCCCTAATTAATTGAGCTTATTACTGTTGTGCAGGAACTGCACCAGTGATGAACTCTTCAGCCTTTGGTGCGAACTTATCGTTCGCTGAGTACTCGTAAACGCCCATGGTGGCCACTGATGGGTCGCCATTTGCGTCGAACTCGATTGGACCAGAGACGCCGTCATAATCAATGTCGGTGCCTGCTGCAATCAAGTCTTTGCACTCTTTGAAGCTGGTGCATTTGGTTCCACCTGATGAGACAGATGCGAGGTTATCTGCGATGGTCTTGCCATCGGTAGCCTTGCCCTGCTCCGCAGCGAGTGCGATAAGCACTACCGCATCGTATGACTCAGGAGCGTATGAGAAGTCGGTCAACGCAGGATCAACTTCGAGTAGGCGCTTCTGTAGTTCATCGCTAGTGAGAACGCCTGGAAGAGTCGCCTTGACGCCCTTCATGGTGTTCTTTGGTAGATCCTTGTAAGCCTGGCTTGAAAGGTTACCGTCAACGAGGTAGGTCTTTACCTTGTTTGGACCAATACCCTGCTTGATCAACTCGGTGATGACCTTGGTGGTCTCATCGAATCCGATGAGCGCAATTGCATCTGGCTTTGCAGCCTTTGCCTTTGCAACATCAGCAGAGAACTCAGCAGCCTGTGGGTTGTAAACAACCTGGGTTGAGGTTCCCGAGAAGGCAGCGATTCCGTACTTAGCAAGACCATTTCCGTATGCGTCATCAAGGTTCATGAAGACAGCGTTGGTAGCACCGTTCTTTGCCATCAATTGGCCAAGAACTGCACCTTGGAAGGTATCTGGTGGAGCAGTTCGGAAGTAGAGACCGTTATCTGCGTAAGTTGTGAGATCTGGTGAGGTGTTCGCTGGTGAGAAGTGAACAATTCCAGCGCCAGTAATCTTGTCGATAACAGTGAGTGATACACCAGAGGATGCGGCACCAACGATTGCGCCTACGCCAGCTGCGATATGTGAATCAGCAGTCTGTTGTGCGATATCGGTGCTGGTATCTCCAGAATCGCCACGAATGTGCTCTATTGGTTGACCAAGAACTCCACCTGCATCGTTGATGTCCTTAACGGCAAGGTCAACGCCTGCGAACTCTGGTGGCCCGAGGAATGCGAGGTTACCTGTCTCAGGAAGTAGTGAACCGATCTTGAGCGGACCAGTTGCGGCAGGAGCTGCCTCTTCTGTGCTCTCTGTTGCGGTCTCCTCTGAAGCTGTGTCTGATGAGGACGAGCAGCCTGCAAGAACGAGCGTCGCTACAGCGAAGGCGGTTACAACCTTCCACTTGTATGACTTTTGCATTATTACCCTTTCGATTATTTCGATTATTTCGAGAAGTACTTCTCTTGGACTCTGCCAATCCTCACGCAATGTCTTACCGACCATCGAGGAGATTGTCGGGCGACGTCACATCAAGTGGTGATGAGCAAGGTCTAGTACTGGCTGAGTATGCCAAAAGATGGCCAAAGTTGTAAGTCGAGATAAGTCGAAGGGGCCTTGTATTTAGCGGGCTCTACCGATTTTTTCCCGCATTTCTGGCACATTTCTGCCGCATTTCTCGATTTAGCCGCTTGCGCCATCGATAAGCGATTGGGCAACTTGAACCATGGAAAGTCGCCTATCCATTGCCCCTCGCTGAATCCAGGTAAATGCCTCACTCTCGCTCAATCCATGTTCACTCATCAAAATACCCTTGGCTCGCTCCACCGTTTTCCGAGCCGCCAACTTCCCTTCGAGGGTGGCGATCTCCCCTTCGAGGATGCTTCGCTCGAAGAAGCGGGACCTGGCAACTTCGATTGCAGGAATTAGATCGCTAATCGTGAAAGGTTTTACCAAATAAGCCATCACTCCGGCGTTATTTGCTCGCTCAATCAACTCTCGCTGGCTAAAGGCGGTGAGCATCACTATTGGTACCTGACCGCGCAACTCTTCGGCAGCAGTTATGCCATCTTTAATCGGCATCTTCACATCAAAGAGCGCAATGTCAGGTTTGCATTCGCGGACCAAGCGCACGGCGTCTTCGCCATTAGCTGCTTCACCAATTACCTCATACCCTTCGCGAGCGAGCATCTCGACCAGGTCCATCCGAATAAGGGCTTCATCTTCGGCCACCACAATTCGCAAGGGTGCGAGTGTGACTGGCGAATCCATGTGCCCCGAGTCGGATTCGAACCGACACTATGCAGTGTTTGAGACTGCCCTCTCTACCGTTGGAGTACCGAGGCGTTATGTGAAGAGTTTACCTATAGGCCGGGGCAATGCCAGCCACTGCATCTCCGATCCGATGCACACGCATGGCATTGGTCGAGCCAGGGATTCCTGGTGGGCTACCTGCAACAATCACAATGTGCTCGCCGATTGCCCCACGCCCAGTATCAAGAAGGGCAGAATCAATCTGTTTGACCATCTCATCAGTATGTTTCGCCGGTGGAATCACTATCGGTTCTACTCCCCACGAGAGCGCAAGTTGGTGCGCAGTACTCACCTCCGGGGTCAGGGCGAGTATAGGAATTACCGAGCGCAGACGAGACATTCGACGAGCTGAATCTCCGCTCTGTGTAAAAGCGACGAGGAATTTTGCGCCAACCACTGCTCCTACTTCAGCTGCCGCCTTAGTAATTGCGCCCGATTTTGTATGGGGATTATGGCGCAACTGAGCAACCTCTGAGAGCGCTTTCTCTTCTGTCTTCGCAATTATCTTCGACATCGTGGAGACCGCTTCAAGCGGGAACTTCCCCACGCTCGTCTCGCCAGAGAGCATCAGTGCATCTGCGCCATCGAGAATCGCATTGGCGCAATCGGTCGCTTCTGCACGAGTAGGCGAAGGATTACTCATCATCGACTCCAACATTTGAGTGGCGACAATAACCGGCTTGGCATTCTCTCTGGCCGCCACAATGCATCGCTTCTGAACCAATGGCACCTCTTCTATTGGAAGTTCCACACCCAGATCACCACGTGCCACCATCAAGCCATCGAATGCCAGAACAATCTCATCGAGATTGGAGACAGCCTGTGGTTTCTCGATTTTCGCAATAACAGGGATGCGCACACCCATTCGATTCATGGCTGCATGAACTCCCTCGATGTCGGAACCGTGACGAACAAAAGAGAGTGCAATCAGATCCACACCAGCGGTGAGCGCCCATTCCAGATCAGAGAGATCCTTCTCCGAGAGAGCAGGAACTGAAAGTGAAGAGCCTGGGGCGTTCATCCCTTTATTGCTACTGATTGCCCCGCCATTTCGTACAGTGGTGTAAATCTCATCGCCACTAATTTTAGATATCTGAAGTGCAACCTTGCCATCGTCGATGAGCAATGTATCTCCTGCGGTGCAATCAGCTGCTAATCCCTTATATGTAGTAGAGGCGCGAGAGCTATCGCCGACGATTTCTTGAGTGGTGATAACAAAACTTGCTCCTTCATGTAGGAGATGCTTACCTTCAACAAGTTTTCCCAGGCGAATCTTCGGTCCTTGGAGATCAGCTAGAACCGCTACGTAAGAGGCGCGCTTTCTCGACTCTTTCCGAACATTAGCTAGCAACTCTTCATGTTGGGCACGAGTGCCGTGCGAGAGGTTTAACCGTGCAACATTCATTCCCGCATCCATTAATTGGCCGATACGCAACTCGCTCGACGTTGCTGGCCCTAATGTGCAGACGATTTTTGCACGTCGTTGAGCGCTCATCCCGCTACACCATTAATGGGCGAGCAGTGGGCTCGATGGGCGCCGGAAGCTGAGTTCTCCCCGTCAGATAGTGATCTACTCCAGCGGCAGCAGAGCGCCCCTCTGCAATCGCCCACACTATGAGCGACTGACCGCGACCTGCATCACCGGCAACAAATACCCCAGGAATAGTGCTCTGATAATTCTCATCTCGAGCAATATTTCCGCGAGAATCCAGTTCTACTCCCAATTGCGAAATCAGCGGCGACTTCTCCACTCCAGTAAAGCCCATTGCCAAGAAGACAAAGTCAGCTGGAATCTCGCGCTCACTTCCGGGGACCTTTTCAAACTTTCCATTGACGAATTGAGTCTCAATCAACTTAAGCGCCTTAAGGTTGCCGGCGCCATCACCGATAAATTCCTCAGTGGAGACCGAGTACATCCGCTCCCCCGCCTCTTCATGTGCGCTCGAGACTCGATAGATCATCGGATAGGTAGGCCAAGGCGCCGATGATGGGCGCTCATTGCTTGGACGCGGCATGATCTCAAGTTGAGTAATGGATGCTGCACCTTGACGCGTTGCAGTGCCTAGACAATCGGCACCAGTATCGCCACCACCAAGAATCACCACATGTTTGCCAGTGACATTAATAGGTGGCGTGGCAATCTCCCCTAAACCTTGCTTATTGCCCCAAGGGAGATATTCCATCGCTTGATAAATTCCGCGAAGCTCTCGCCCAGGCACTGGGAGGTCCCGCCACTGCGTCGCACCAATTGCAAGGACGACTGCATCGTAGCGAGTACGTAACTGCTCACCGGTAATCTCTTCACCAACATTTACTCCAGCACGAAAACGAGTGCCTTCTGCTTTCATTTGATCGAGACGGCGATCAAGAATTGATTTCTCCATCTTGAATTCGGGAATGCCATAACGAAGTAATCCACCAATCTTGTCGCCTCGTTCGTAGACCGCAACAGTATGACCTGCGCGAGTCAATTGTTGTGCCGCAGCAAGTCCGGCAGGTCCAGAGCCAACAACCGCAACGGTCTTTCCTGTCAAACGATCGGGAACTAATGGCTTAACCCCACCTGCAGCAAAAGCTTCTTCGATTGTTCGAAGCTCCACTTGCTTGATGGTTACAGCATCTCTATTGATTCCTACAACGCACGCAGTCTCGCAGGGTGCAGGACATAGTCGACCAGTGAATTCTGGGAAGTTGTTTGTGGCATGTAGTCGATCAATTGCCTCACCAACTTCACCGCGCCAAATTAGGTCATTCCACTCAGGAATTAGATTTCCTAGCGGGCAGCCTTGGTGACAGAAAGGGATGCCGCAGTCCATGCATCGACCTGCTTGTTTCTGTAAATCTGCGAAGGGTTGCTCCTCATATACTTCGCGCCAATCGCGAATTCGAATATCTACCGGTCGTCGTTTCGGCGTCTCGCGCGGTACTTTCATAAACCCTGTGGGATCAGCCATGGGTAGCCTCCATTACATAAGTCTCCCGAGGGAGCCCTTCTCGCTCCGCGCGCTCCATCGCCGCAAGCACCCGAGCATAATCCCGAGGCATTACGAGCGAGAAACGCTCGACGGAGTCTTGCCAATCATTGAGAATCTCTGCAGCCACAGGTGAACCGCTCTCTGCCACATAGCGCGAGAGAATCTGGTGTAAATGGGTTTTATCGCTCTCGGTGAGAATCAAGATATCTACCATCTCGCCATTTACATGCGAAGGATTTATGTCGAGTACGAAGGCTCGCCCGCCTGACATTCCCGCAGCGAAGTTTCGCCCAGTCTTGCCGAGCACTACAACAACGCCACCAGTCATATATTCACAACCGTGGTCGCCCACTCCTTCAACTACTGCTGTCGCACCTGAGTTTCGGACGCAGAATCTCTCACCAACGATTCCTCGAATGAAAATATCTCCTGATGTGCCTCCATAACCGATGACATTTCCCGCTATGACATTCTCCTGTGCGAGAAATTGTGCGCGTTCATCAGGTTGAACCACGATCGTTCCACCAGAGATTCCCTTGCCGACATAATCATTCGCATCACCGTACAGTCGTAAAGTCATTCCTTTCGGAATGAATGCGCCAAAGGATTGACCTGCTGAACCGTGGAAGGTGAGATCAATTGTTCCTGGAGGTAGTCCCTGCCCACCATAGCGTCTGGTCACTTCAGCCCCAAGCATGGTGCCAACCGTTCGATTGACATTGCGCACTTCAAGGCTAGCTCTGACAGGTTGTGCATCTTCCAATGCGCTCTGAGCCAAAGCGATGAGTTCATTATCAAGGGCTCGATCTAAGCCGTGATCTTGTTTATGCACTGCATAGCGAACACCCGACGCCGGGGCCACCAGTAATGGTGATAGATCTAGCCCTGATGCTTTCCAGTGATCCACTGCTTTTTTCGTATCGAGTACTTCGACTTGGCCGACCGCTTCTTCGATACTTCTAAAGCCAAGTTCAGCGAGTAACTCACGCACCTCTTGCGCGATGTATTCGAAGAAAGTTTCCACAAACTCCGGTTTGCCTGAGAATTTTTCGCGTAGCAGAGGATTCTGAGTTGCCACTCCCACTGGGCAGGTATCAAGATGACAGACCCGCATCATGATGCAGCCAGAGACAACTAGTGGCGCAGTGGCGAAGCCGTATTCCTCAGCGCCTAAGAGCGCTGCAATGATGACATCGCGGCCAGTCTTTAATTGACCATCGGTCTGAACCACGATTCGATCACGTAATCGGTTGAGCATGAGAGTCTGTTGTGTCTCTGCTAGTCCCAACTCCCATGGCGCTCCAGCATGTTTCAATGAAGTAAGTGGAGATGCGCCTGTGCCACCGTCGTGACCGGAGATGAGCACTACATCAGCATGTGCCTTGCTCACACCTGCCGCGACTGTACCCACGCCCACTTCAGCTACTAACTTCACATGAATACGCGCATCCTTATTGGAATTCTTTAGATCGTGGATGAGTTGAGCTAAATCCTCAATCGAATAGATGTCATGGTGCGGCGGTGGCGAAATCAAGCCAACGCCAGGAGTTGAGTGGCGAGTCTTTGCTACCCATGGATAGACCTTCTGTCCTGGGAGCTGACCGCCCTCTCCTGGTTTAGCGCCTTGGGCCATCTTGATTTGAATGTCATCAGCGTTGACTAGATATTCGCTTGTCACGCCAAAACGTCCACTTGCAACTTGCTTGATTGCAGATCGCTTGGAATCACCGTTTGCTAGAGGTAAATAACGTTCGGGATCCTCGCCACCTTCGCCAGTATTGGATTTGCCGCCCAAACGGTTCATCGCAATCGCCAATGTCTCGTGCGCCTCTTGCGAGATCGATCCGTAGGACATTGCCCCTGTAGAAAAGCGTTTGACGATCTCACTTATCGGCTCAACTTCGTCGATTGAGAGTGGCTTACGTTGATCTTTTTTCAATTCAAAGAGTCCACGTAATGTCATGAGATCTTTCGATCGATTGTTAACCTTGTCGGTGTACTTCTTGAAGATTTCGTACTGCCGCGCCCTTGTCGAATGTTGGAGCAGGAAGACAGTCTCAGGATCGAAGAGATGTGGTTCGCCATCTCGACGCCACTGATACTCCCCTCCCGTTGGTAATTTCTTTGTGCCAGGGACTTCGCCTCCAGGAGGGTAGGCGATTTGATGGCGGGCAATCGCTTCACTTGCGATGACATCGATGCCGATTCCACCAAGGCGAGAAGTAGTGCCAGAGAAATACTCATCGACCACCGCTTGCGAGAGGCCAATTGCTTCGAAAACCTGTGCCCCGGTGTACGAAGCGATTGTGGAAATGCCCATCTTCGACATCACCTTTAAGACGCCCTTTCCCAACGCTTTGATGAGATTGCGAACAGCCTTCTCAGGAGAGATGTTGGCGATGACGCCTTGGTTGACCAGATCTTCGACGCTCTCCATTGCAAGATAGGGATTAACTGCAGCAGCGCCAAAACCTAAAAGAAGGGCAACATGGTGAACTTCTCGGACATCGCCCGCCTCAACGACCAGACCCACATGGGTTCTACGTTGAGCGCGAATCAAATGGTGGTGAATAGCTGAGGTAAGTAAGAGCGATGGGATTGGCGCATTATCTGCATCGCCATCTCGATCAGAGAGCACGATAATACGCGCTCCCTTTTCAATAGCCTGACTCACTTCATTACGCAGCTCTTCAATTCGCGCTGCCAATCCGGCGCCACCATCGGCGACCGAGAAAAGTCCACGGAGTACATATGGAGCAAAACCGCTCTGAGTCTTATCAGCATTAACATGAATGATCTTTGCCAACTCATCGTTATCAATAACTGGGAATGGCAAAAGTATCTGGCGACATGACTCTGGTCCCGGATCAAGAATGTTATGTTCTGGCCCGATGGTGGCAGAGAGACTCGTTACCAACTCTTCACGAATCGCATCAAGCGGTGGATTCGTCACCTGAGCAAATAATTGTGAGAAGTAATCAAAGAGTAACCGTGGTTTATTCGAGAGAGCGGCGATTGGCGAATCTGTACCCATCGAACCTAGAGGTTCCATGCCTGCCCGAGCCATAGGAGTAAGGAGAATCCTTAGCTCTTCTTCGGTATATCCAAAGGCGCGTTGTCTCCGGAGCACTGATGCATGTGGGTAGACGATGTGCTCTCGTGCTGGTAGATCCTCAAGTCGTACTACTCCTTGCTCTACCCACTCGCCGTAGCGTGCTCCAGAGGCGAGCGAAGATTTAATCTCCTCATCTTCAATTATTCGACCCTCTTCGATATTCACCAAAAACATTCGCCCTGGCTGTAATCGCCCTTTACGTACTACTGAAGCGGCGGGAATATCCAATACGCCAACTTCACTGGCTAAAACCACCAATCCCTCATCTGTTACCCAGAACCGTGAGGGGCGGAGGCCATTTCGATCAAGGACTGCACCTACTTGGTGACCATCGGTAAAAGTCACACACGCTGGACCATCCCACGGCTCAATCAGTGCGGAGTGAAAGGCATAGAAAGCCTTGCGGGCTGGATCCATTGTGGAGTTGTTCTCCCAAGCCTCGGGAATCATCATCAACATTGCATGTGGCAATGAGCGTCCCGACAGGTAAAGCAGCTCGAGAACTTCATCGAACGATGCTGAGTCGCTACCACCCTCAGAGATAATGGGGAATATCCGCTTGATATCTCCAGGGATAACATCACTGGCAAGCAGGGCTTCACGAGCGCGCATCCAATTGCGATTTCCCTTCACGGTGTTGATTTCGCCGTTATGGGCGATGTAGCGATATGGGTGCGCTAAAGGCCAAGATGGAAATGTATTTGTTGAAAATCGCGAGTGCACCAATGCAAGTGGCGATGCAACGCGTTCATCTGAAAGATCGGGAAAGAACTCTTCTAACTGTCCAGTGGTCAACATTCCTTTGTAAACAATTGTTTGCGAGGAGAGCGAGGGGAAATAGACTTCGAGCGAATGCTCTGCCCTCTTGCGGAAGATGAACAGCAATCTATCGAGAGCAAGGTCGCTCTCACCATTCTTGCCTTCTAGGAAAATCTCCTTAAACGACGGCATTACTGACTTAGCAGTCGCACCAAGTGAGCTAGCGTTGATCGGAAGGTCGCGCCAACCGATGATAGAAAGACCCTCTTGGGCTGCCAGCGCATTCATGGCCTGCAGAACTTCGCCACTCTCTCTCTCATCTGCCGGCAAGAATGCGATTCCTGCGCCATAACTTCCTGCAGGAGGAAGTGGAAACTCGACTACCTCCCTAAAAAATAAATCGGGAATGCGAATGAGAATGCCAGCGCCATCTCCGCTATCAGGTTCAGCCCCGGATGCGCCGCGATGTTCCATATTGCGAAGTGCGGTCAATCCCAACGCGACGATGTCATGGCGCGCTTGGCCAGTGAGGGTGGCGACCATGGCGACGCCGCAAGCATCCTTCTCGAAATCAGAGTTGTAGAGACCGACTTCGCCCGACCGAGCGTTCGCAGGTGCAGCCTGATCTGGAAAGGCTGAAAAATGAGAAATGGCCATGGGTATCCCTCCTGATGGGACGCCTTTGGCCCGAAATAACTGAACGTACTGGCTTAATAGTAGCGACTAGATCCCACTGATGTGAACTAGAGCCCCGACTCCGGCGGTGACAGCCATCGCAAGGCTGCCGCCGATCATGATTCTGATGGTGGGTGGGATGGGACTGGTTCCTGAGATCTTCGCCCCCGTCGCTCCAGCCAGGGCAAGGCCAAGGATGGTGATGGTCACGATACTCACCCCTTGATTGATGATGGTCGGAATGAAGACCCCGATTAACGGAATCAATCCCCCAAGTGTGAATGCCGCTGCAGAAGCAACTGCAGCCTGAATTGGTCTGGCTTTGATGAGATCATGTTGACCTAATTCATCGCGAAGATGTGCTTCGAGCGCATTGTGCTCATGGAGCGCCTGCGCAACTTGGAGCGATAAGTCGCGAGGGATACCTCGATCTTCATAAATTTTTGCCAGCTCTAGTAACTCGCCTTCAGGATTGAGTTCTAAGTGAGCCTTCTCAATCTCCCGGTCGGCTCGCTCGATATCAGTCTGAGATCTCACGGAGACATATTCGCCAACTGCCATCGAGAGCGCTCCTGCTGCAATTCCAGCAAGACCGGCAGTTACAACAGTTGCGGTACTTGTCTGCGCTGCAACAAATCCAAGCATGAGTGAGGCGTTGGAGACCAAGCCGTCATTGACCCCGAGGACTGCAGCCCGTAACCACCCCGAGCGATGAGTTCGATGCTCGAGATTACGCTGGTAGACCTCTTCAAGTGACATAGAGAGAAGATTAGCGCGCCATTGGCCGATTACGACGCCCAAAAGTAGCGATTGCAGCGAAAATGAAGGCGCCGAGGCTTACCCATACATTAAAGCGAAGGCCAAAGATCTCCTCACTGGTATCGATTCGCAAGTTCTCGATCCAAAAGCGACCAAATGAATAGCTCGCCACATAAAGGAGAAAGATACCTCCGCTTCGCAAGAACCCTTTCCGCGCTACTCCGATTAGTAAGAGTGCGACGACGATGCACCAGAGCGATTCGTAGAGGAATGTGGGATGAAAAGTTTCGAAATCGCCAAAGCCATTTGGTCTTTTATTCGCGGGTACTTGTAGCGCCCAAGGCAGGGAGCTCGGTCTGCCAAATAATTCCACGTTGAACCAATTGCCCCAGCGACCAATTGCCTGAGCGATGACTATTCCTGGAGCAAGAGCATCCATGAACGTTGCAAACGATGGCAATGACTGAAGTTCTACCCCGTGAAGTGAACCTTTTCGCAGAAGCATTCGATAGCGAAGATATGCGCCCCCTGCACCTAGCCCGATTGCTCCCCAAATTCCCAAACCGCCACGCCAAATTGCGATGGCATCAAGAAAGGTTCGCTCGCTATTCCAGGAGGTAGCGAGGTGATAGAGACGACCACCCACGATTCCAGAGGGCACAGCCCAATATGCGACATCTGTTACAACTCCCGGTGCACCACCACGTGCGATGAAACGTCGTTCACCCCACCAAACGGCAACAATTATTCCGGCAATGATGCAGAGCGCGTAAAAATGTATTGTTAAAGGTCCAATATTCAACGCACTTATCGAAGGCGAAGGAAATGACGCCAACTCCATCAAGTTTTTAGTTAATTCCGTACTTAACTAATTGTGCGTTGAAGCCCTCTGGGGTGTAGTAGTTGATCCCTTGCTGGTCGCTCTCGATGATATTGCCATCGATAACCACTGTTGGAGTTCCATTGATATTCGCCTCGCCACCCGCGGCAGAGACGTTAGTTAACCACTTACGGTATTTATCGGTATTGAGGCAGGCAGAGAATTTCGTCTCATCAAGTCCCATCGCCGTAGCCATTGAGATGATGTATGGCTTATCCCAGGTACCCGAACCCTCTTGCTGTTGGTTGTCATAGAGGAACTTCTTATATTCGAGGAACTTACCTTGATCGGCGGCGCATCCAGCACCCATTCCTGCAACGACCGACTCAGGGCCGAGGAAAGAAAGGGTATTGAAAACTACCTTTGCCTTCCCTTGGTTAATCACCTCAGCGATTTTGGCCCCATTTGTATCTTCGAAACGCTTACAACTTGGGCATTGGAAATCTTCCCAAATATTAATTGTGGGCGACTTATCGGCATTAAACACGATGCCGTATCCATCGGCGGCGCTTGCTCCTGGAGGGAGCGCAACGTTCGATGCGCTCTTATTGCTCACAACAGTGAAGACTGCACCGATTACTACTACGAGTAAGACCATTCCGATGACGATCCATCGAGTGATGGGATCAGGTTGATTATTTCGTCCGCCACGTTGCGGGCCACGGTTCTTCGATGCCATGTTTTCAAGCCTACTTCCCGCGATTATCTAGCGCAAAACGAGAACTGGGGCGGTAATAGAGGTAGAAACCGCATATCGCCAAACCAATATCCCTGATGATTTCTTGGAGGTACTTTGTCTGGCTTGGGTCGATCTCTCCCCCGCCACCAAAGCATCCACAGTCGATGCTCAAACCACGTGCCCAGGCTGAGGCAATTGCCCCAATGAAGAGCACCATAAGTAGCGCGCCGACCAATCCTGAGAGTCTGGTGAAAACTCCGAGAATCAGAAGCGCACCGAGCCCTACCTCGAACCAGGGCAAGATGTATCCAAAGAATGAGGCGAGTGAGTTTGGCAATAGTTCATAGGCGCGCATCGCTGCCGCTGCTTTGTAAGGGGTCGGAATCTTTATCGCTCCAGCAACAAAGACCACTCCACCTAGCGCCAGGCGCGCAAATAAGCCGAGCCAATCCAGGAGCTCTTCACGCTTTGAGGCGCGCGGTGAATTTTCAATAACTTGCCCGTCGCTGCTCATTGGACACCCCTAACTTCCCGATTCGCCGATTTAGTCGCCGCTGCGAGCGATAGTGCAAGTTCTTGCAAACCCAGCAAACCTTTATCGAAATCTTTTCCAAGTAACTCTTTGATAAGCGCGCTGCCGATGATCACGCCATCAGCGTAGGTAGCAACCTCTCTCGCTTGTTCCGGGGTAGAGACTCCTAAACCAACCGCTACCGGGAGATCGGAGACTTGTCGAATGCGAGCGACCAACTCTTGCGCTGAATGAGAGACTGAAGTGCGAGTTCCAGTCACGCCCATCAAACTTGCCGCATAAATAAATCCAGAGGTAATTCCGGTAACCTTTCGCAAACGTTCATCGGTTGTACTCGGGGCAACTACATATATGGTGTTGATGCCTGCGCGTGCAGCGCTCTCATTCCATGGCTGGGCCTGTTCAAAAGAGAGATCAGGGGTGATGACCCCAGAACCTCCTGCTTGCGCGATCGCTTCAGCGAACTCATCGACACCGAATTGCTCAATCGGATTCCAATAAGTCATGACTACTGCCGCTGCACCACGCTCGGTTGCGTGATGTAGCGTTGCAAGAACATCCTTAGCTTTAACCCCATTTCGTAACGCCTGGTCGGCGGCCTCTTGAATAATCGGGCCATCCATCACGGGATCGCTGTAGGGGTACCCAATCTCTACCGCATCAAATCCAGAGTCAATGAGAACATCGATTGCCCTCTTGCACCCCTCAACTGTCGGAAAACCCGCTGGGATATACCCGATGAGCGCTGCTCGGTTCTCATTTTTTGCCTGATGGAGAACTCGTTCGAGCGAAGTCGCCATCCTTAAACCATTCCAAAATATTCTGCGGCAGTCTGTACATCTTTGTCACCGCGACCGCTGAGATTAATGAGTAAGGTGGCCTTGGGACCTAACTCTTTCCCGAGTTTGATAGCGCCTGCTAGTGCGTGCGCAGTTTCAATCGCTGGAATGATTCCTTCAGTTCTGCAGAGTAATGAAAACGCCTCCATCGCCTCTTTGTCGGTAATGGACCAATATTCAGCGCGACCTATGTCATAGAGGTGGGCATGTTCTGGACCCACACCAGGGTAATCCAGCCCTGCGGAGATCGAATGTGACTCAATGGTCTGGCCATCTTCATCTTGCAACATGTACGAGCGAGCGCCGTGAAGAACTCCTGGTCGCCCACCTGAAATCGCTGATGCATGGCGCCCGGTTTCAAGTCCATCACCACCGGCCTCTAATCCAATCAGTCGTACGCTCTTGTCATCGATAAACGGATAGAAGATTCCAATTGCGTTGGAACCGCCCCCGACGCAGGCCAGAACTGCAGTAGGTAGCGCGCCAGTCAACTCGAGCACCTGTGCTCGCGCTTCATCACCAATGATGCGATGAAAATCTCGAACCATGACTGGGAATGGGTGCGGACCGGCGACAGTCCCCAATATGTAATGGGTCGTCTCTACATTAGTTACCCAATCGCGCATCGCTTCATTGATCGCATCTTTTAGCGTTCTCGATCCTGCAGTAACAGGTACAACAGTTGCTCCAAGTAATCGCATTCGTGCAACATTGAGCGCTTGGCGTTTTGTGTCCTCTTCTCCCATATAGACAACGCACTCAAGTCCAAGGAGCGCCGCTGCAGTTGCAGAAGCCACGCCATGTTGACCCGCACCTGTCTCGGCAATTACCCGCTTCTTGCCCATCCGCTTTGTCATAAGCGCTTGACCAAGAACATTGTTGATCTTATGAGAACCGGTGTGGTTGAGATCCTCGCGCTTAAGCAAGATTCGCGCTCCACCGCAGTAATCGGCGAAGCGATGAGCTTCAGTAAGGATGCTAGGACGCCCTGAGTAAGTTTTATGAAGATGGCTTAACTCGGCAGCAAAACTTTGGTCGTTTTTGAGCTCCTGGTGCATCTGCGCTAATTCATCAAGCGCTGCGATAAGCGCCTCTGGTACGTAGCGACCACCATATGGGCCAAAGAGGCCGGTATCTACCGTTGCGGTCATGGGCTAAGCCTACGGACTCTTGCCGCTTCCGCGCGATGTAAGAATGTTCGAATACTTTCGGCTGGATCTCCATCTTTTACAAGAGCCTCGCCTACCAAGATGCCATCCGCCCCGACCGCCGCTAGCGCTGCTACCTCAACAGCGTTGCTGATTCCAGATTCAGCAATCAAAGGAACCCCAGCGGCAACTAGAGGAGCCAGCTGGGAAAATATTTCAGAGTTAATGTCGAGCGTTTTAAGATTTCGTGCATTAATTCCCAGCAAATCCAGAGTGAGTACTCCTTGGGCTGAGAGACGAATCACACGAAGCAACTCATTTTCATTGTGGATTTCTATCAACGTTCGCATACCGAATGAATGGGTGAGATTGGAGAATTCAAGGAGTAGTTCATCGCTCAGTGCAGCGACAATTAAGAGAATGATATCTGCGCCATATGCTCGTGCTTCGAAAATCTGATACTCATCGACAATAAACTCTTTACGTAGCACGGGAATTGAAACAGCGCCTCGCACAGCGGCGAGATCGGCAAGCGAGCCGTTAAAGCGACGCTCCTCCGTCAAAACGCTAATGGCACACGCCCCACCACGTTCATAACTTTTAGCAAGCGCTGCAGGATCGGAGATGTGTGCAAGCGCACCCTTACTCGGTGAAGAGCGTTTAACTTCAGCAATCACACCGAATGCTCCGCCTGCGAAATACTCTGTCACATCAAGAGCTGGTGCTGACTCTAGAGCGCGGCTACGTATCTGATGAAGAGGATGTTGACTTTTCCGATTGGCGAGATCCTCTTTTACTCCGACGATGATCTCGTCTAGAACGCTCATTTGGTTTAGTAGCGGCTATTAATGTGAGGTCTGCTTGCGGCCAAGGCCAGCAGCTTTCATCACAAGGCCCACAACGCCACCGAGCGCGACGATTGCAAAACCTGCAATAGCCCATGGAATATTCGCTACAGCAATCGCTACTCCGGCCACTATTGAACCAATGATGACGATGAAAGTCGTCGCCCACGCTGCAGGAGTCTTTCCGTGATTGTTTACAGACATTGGCTTCCCCTCTTGTGATGTGCCAGTCATGTGCTAGCGATGTGGAGCACTTCAATTTTATCGTAGTTTTGCCACGCCTACCGCTCAGTTGGGTCCTCGCCGGCCGAGAGAGCGCGCCAGGGATCCTTCTCTCGCTCGTAACGACTCGGCAGCCCAGAGCGCTTTCGTCCGTCTCGCATCCGTTTAATGAAAAGAGGTGCAATCAAAGCCAGGAGTAATGAGGTGAGTGAGAGCGCTAAGAGTAGTAGCGCCCATACCTGCAGGGCTTGGCTCAATGATTGTGCTGCGATGATGATTCCAGAGGTGGAGAGAAGGATGGCGACAATGACTTTTACTGAGCGCATACTCACCCCTTTGCGAGTGCGTTAGCGGAAGCGATTGCGGTGAGTACCGCCGCCGCCTTGTTTACACACTCTTGGTCTTCGCTCTCAGGAATCGAGTCGGCCACGATTCCAGCTCCTGCCTGTACGTATGCAATGCGATCTTTGATGAGCGCCGTCCTGATTGCGATTGCTGAATCAAGATTTCCTCTGAAGTCGATATAACCAACGATGCCTCCATAAAGCCCGCGCTGAGTCGGCTCCAACTCCTCGATTATTTCCATTGCGCGCGGTTTAGGCGCTCCCGAGAGAGTGCCTGCAGGAAAGACTGCGCAGAGGGCATCAACTACTGAAACATCATCATTCAAAGCACCTGTCACAGTAGAGACGATATGCATCACATGGGAATATCTCTCTATATTCATAAACTCTACAACGTCTACCGTTCCTGGTTTGCAGACTCTTCCTAGATCATTTCGTCCTAGATCAACAAGCATTAAATGCTCGGCGCGCTCCTTGATATCTCCCAAAAGTTCAGCTGCCAACCGATCATCTTCGACGCTGTCCTTTCCACGTGGTCGAGTGCCCGCAATCGGATGAACCATGGCTTTGCGATCAGAAATCTTGACGAGCGCTTCCGGACTAGAACCGACGACATCAAGTCCTCCACCAAATCGGAGCAGGTACATATATGGACTGGGGTTGTAGCGCCTAAGCATTCGATAAATATCGAGTGTGCTTGCGTTGACGGAGGTTGAGAAACGTTGCGAGAGCACCACTTGAAATGCCTCACCTGCCAGAATCTCCTCTTTGATCCTCGCTACAGCCTCGCAGTATGCGGCAGAGCTTGTTGCCCGTAGATAATCTGGCTGAGCACGCTGGTCAAGGAAAGAGAGTGAGCCTTGTTCAGTTGACGATACCCCTAATAAATCACCCTGCATTTGGTCAAGGCGCGAATTTGCATCTGTGAATGCCTCATCTACTCTTTCATCACTCCCATCCCAATTGATTGCATTAGCAATCAAGGTAACTACGCTCGTTGCATGATCGAAGATTGCTAGATCTGAGATGAGCATGAATGATAGCTCTGGGATATTGAGATCATCTTTTGCGATATTGGGGAGCCGTTCCATTCTTCTGACGGCGTCATATCCGAGAAAACCTACAAGACCACTAGTTAAGGGTGGAAGTTCCGGAAGAGCCACGCTCTTTAAGTGTTTGGTGGTGATCTTTAGCGCTTCAAGTGGATCAATGCCCTCTGGAGCGCCAGCAGGTTTTATCCCGCTCCAGATAGCAGCACCATTCTCTTCGGTGAGAGTTGCATTGCTTCGAACACCAATAAAGGAGTAGCGCGACCAAGTCCTTCCATTCTCAGCAGACTCGAGGAGAAAAGTTCCCGATCGCTCCTTAGCTAATTTACTGTAGAGACTCAGAGGAGTTTCGTTATCCGCAACGAATGATCGTGTAACTGGAATGACAGTATGACTCTTCGCGAATGTGCGAAATTCCTCAAGGAACATCAGGTAATCCGATTACCGAAACAAGTTGGCGCACCCGTGTGGCAAGCAACACCTGTCTGATCGACCCTCATCAAAAGCGCATCGCTATCGCAATCCACATCAATGGAGTGAAGTCTTTGGGTATTGCCGGATGTTTTCCCCTTTACCCATAACTCATTTCGACTCCGGCTCCAGTAGGTAGCCTCACCACTCTCAATCGTCCTCATTAAAGCTTCGCGATTCATCCACGCGAGCATCAACACTTCATTGCTCTCTATCTGCTGGACGATTACCGGCAGAAGTGATGTGGGTTCGGCGAGACGACCCTCAATCTCTGCTGGGAGCACTGGCCTCTTACTCATAGCGATATTCTCCCCTATCTTCACCGGATGAGGTGGCCACGTCCTCGCAAGTACTCCTTGACCGCGCTAATGCGAAAAGTGCCAAAATGAAAGATTGAGGCGGCCAAGAGCGCATCGGCACCCGCCTTGATTGCCAGGTCAAAATCTTCTAGCGCCCCCGCGCCACCACTGGCGATTAGCGGCACCGTCGCCACCCCTCGCGCCCGAGTGATCATCTCAATGTCGTAACCAGATCGGGTGCCATCAGCGTCCATCGAATTAAGAAGGACCTCCCCGATGCCGCGCGAACATCCTTGCTCGATCCACCCCAGCGCATCGATACCGGAACTATGGCGACCGCCGTGGGTAGTCACTTCAAAACCACTTGGAGTATTTGCTCGTCGCGCATCAACAGATAGAACGAGAACTTGAGAGCCGAATCTCTCACTGATTTCATTAATTAATTCTGGGCGAGCAAGTGCAGCTGTGTTCACTGAGACCTTGTCAGCACCTGCACGCAAAAGTCGGTCAACATCATCAACGCTTCGGACGCCACCTCCCACTGTTAGTGGGATAAATACTTCGGCTGCGCACCTATTAACTACCTCATACATGGTCTCGCGAGCGCCACTACTTGCCGTTATGTCGAGGAAGGTTAATTCATCTGCACCCTCAGCGTTATAGACGCGGGCCATCTCGACCGGATCTCCAGCATCGACTAAATTTGTGAAATTCACTCCTTTGACCACGCGCCCTTCCGTTACATCCAGACATGGGATGATGCGAATCGCCGGCTTCTTACTCATCCTGCAACTACTAACGCCTCTTCGAGGGTGAATGCGCGAGCATAGAGCGCCTTTCCTACAATCGATCCTTCAATTCCGATATCAGTAAGCGAGCGAAGCGCTCGAATATCATCAAGAGTAGAGACGCCACCACTTGCAATAATTGGAGCCTTGGTTACCTCTGCAACCTCACGGAGTAAATTTAAGTTTGGCCCTTGCATCGTGCCATCTTTTGCAACATCTGTTACGACATATCGAGCACATCCATCTCGATCAAGACGCGCTAAGGTCTCAAAGAGATCTCCGCCCTCTTTCGTCCAACCGCGTGCAGCCAGAGTGTGGCCACGGACATCAAGGCCAACAGCTATTTGCTCGCCGTATTTCTTGATGACGCGAGCTGTCCAATCAGGATTCTCAAGGGCAGCAGTTCCGAGATTGATTCGTGCGCATCCGGTAGCAAGAGCGCGCTCGAGCGAGGCATCGTCTCTGATACCGCCGGAGAGTTCCACTTTGATATCGAGTTTGCCGACTACTTCGGCGAGAATCTCATGATTACTGCCGATTCCAAATGCTGCATCAAGATCTACTAAGTGCAACCACTGCGCTCCTGAGTTCTGAAAATCCAAAGCGGCATCTATGGGTGCTCCGTACGAGCTCTCTTGAGATAGTTCACCTTGAACGAGACGAACCGCTTTACCATCTTTGACATCAACAGCTGGTAATAGAATTAAAGACATTGTTTAATCCAATTCTCGATGAGCGTTGCGCCGGCATCGCCGGATTTCTCAGGGTGAAATTGGGTAGCGCTCAAGGGGCCATTCTCCACCGCAGCGATAAATGCTCCTCCATATTCACTCCAGCTTACTAGCGCAGGCGCCAGGCTCTCTGATGGGTGAAGTTCCCATTTTTGAGCGGCATAGGAATGGACAAAATAAAAACGCTCAGCTTCGACTCCTTGAAAAAGTACTGAACCAGGAGCGCTGTCGATTTCACTCCAACCCATGTGGGGGAGAATTTCGGCCGGTAATTGCGCAACTCTGCCCGGCCACTGTCCCAGTCCTATCCGCGGAGTGTCGTGTTCAACCCCTTCTGTAAAAAGGACTTGCATTCCTACACAAATTCCCAACACTGGTCGATTGGCAAGTAAGCGAGCATCGACAATTGCAGCTGCTTCAACGCGATCGAGTCCATCCATACAGGCGGCAAATGCTCCCACTCCTGGAATAACCAGACCATCGGCCTCTATGCACTCTTCCCGATTCGATGTGATCTGCGCATCAATCCCATGGCGTGCAAATGCTCTTTGCGCCGAACGAACATTTCCGAAACCATAATCAAGAATCGCTATCAAAGGGTGCCTTTAGTGGAAGGAATTCCAGCGACTCCATCTCGTGAGACTGCATCGCGAAGAGCGCGAGCAACCGCTTTGAATTGAGCTTCCATGACGTGGTGTGCATTACGTCCCTCAAGCACGCGGACGTGGAGAGCTATGCGAGCTTCGGCGATAAGTGATTCCCAAATGTGGCGCGTAAGAGTGGTGTCGTAAGTGCCGATCAATTCCACAATCTCAGGTTGACGATGAATCAAATATGGGCGACCCGAAAGATCAACCGCTGCTTGCACCAGTACTTCGTCGAGCGGCACTGTGGCATCGCCGAAGCGGCGAATCCCCGATTTATCTCCAAGCGCTTCCCGGAGCGCTTGTCCGAGGGCGAGGGAGGTATCTTCGACTGTGTGGTGAGAATCGACCTCTACATCACCGGTGGTCTTGACGGTTAAGTTAAAGCCGGCGTGCTTACCAAGTTGGCTGAGCATGTGGTCGAAGAATGGCACTTGGGTATCGATGGAAATCTCTCCTGTGCCATCAAGTTCGAGATCAATATGGACCGATGACTCTTTGGTGGTGCGATCGACTACTGCGCGACGACTCATCGTGCCCCCTATTGCTCGCTAACGTACCGAGAATTTTACCCTGTGGCGCTTATCCCAAGCGCCTTGCTCAGCGCAGCGATAAATCGGTCGTTTTCCTGAGGAGAGCCCACTGTTGCTCGGAGGTAATGAGGCAAGGCTACATCGCGGACGAGAACATCCTCTGCCAGTAGCGCCTGCCATAACGACTTGGGATCGACTGCGTGGAAGAGGAAGAAATTAGCGCCACTTGTCAGTGTCTCTACCCCTAATCGCTCCAACTCTTTTCTGATTCGCACTCGCTCTCGACTTAAGTGTGCGACATTAGCGAGCAACTCACGAGAGTAAGCCAGAGCCACTAGAGCTAGAGCCTGAGTTGCGCTACTCAAGTGATAGGGAAGCCTGACCAATAACATCGCCTCAATCACTGCAGGATTAGCCACGAGATAGCCGACCCGAGCGCCGGCAAAGGCAAAGGCCTTGCTCATAGTTCGACAGACGATGATGTTAGGTAATTCATCGATGAGGGTGATCGCGCTTGGTTCTGGGGAGAACTCCTGATAAGCCTCGTCCACTACTAACAATGCATTTACCTCTGCGCAGATTCGCCCAAGAGTTCTAATGTCGTTGATGGCGGTTATTGTTCCCGTTGGATTGTTTGGTGTAGTCAGAAAGATAAGTGAAGGTTTCTCTGCAGCAATCGTCCTGTGAGCACTTTCGATATCAATAACGAAGTCGCCTACACGATCCACTCTTATCCATGAAGTGCCCGTTACTCGCGCAATATTGTGATGCATCGAATAGGAGGGCTCGAATCCAACTGCACTCCTGCCTGATCCACCGAAGGCAAGGAAGATGCTCTGGATAACCTCGTTACTTCCATTCGCTGCCCAAATATTCGCCTCTGAAAATCTCGTGTCAGAGAGTTGATTGAGGTACTGTGCAAGCGTGCGCCTTAATTCGATTGCATCTCGATCTGGATAGCGATTTAATCTCGCACCAATCTCACTGATGGCGCTCTCTAGATCCTTTACCAAAGTTTTATTCGGCCCAAATGGATTCTCATTGGTATTGAGTCGAGTAGAGACATTTAATTGAGGTGCACCGTAAGGCACTTGATCCTGCAGATCATCACGGAGTGGTAACCATGCTGGCCATTTCGCTCTCTTATTTTCTCCATTATTCGTGGTCATGACTCAAGCCGCGCCTTGATTGCTTCCCCGTGAGCGGGGAGATCTTCAGCATTTGCCAGCGTTACCACCACGTCGGCAACTTCGCGAAGGGCAGCTTGGGAGTACTCCACAAAATGAAGTCCCTTGAGAAAGGTCTGCACAGAGAGGCCACTTGAATGGCAAGCGCATCCACCAGTGGGTAGGACGTGATTTGAACCAGCAGAGTAATCCCCCAGTGATACCGGCGAGAAGGAACCGATGAAGATTGCACCACCATTACGCACCTTGGCTGCATCAGATTGAGAGTTGCGGGTGTGGATTTGCACATGCTCACCTGCGTAGGCATTAAGAACCAGAAGCCCCTGCTCGACATCTTTGACAATCACGACTGCTGACTGGATTCCAGAGAGCGCTGTAGCAATTCGTTCGCGATGTTTGGTCTTCGAAACACGTTCACTAACTCGATCTTGAACCGCATCAGCAAAGTTTTTGCTCGTCGTCACGAGCACCGCAGCGGCGATGGTGTCGTGTTCGGCTTGGCTCAACAAATCAGCTGCGACAAAATCAGGATTAGCTGTCTCGTCGGCGAGGATGATGATCTCTGTGGGCCCAGCCTCAGAGTCAATTCCAATCACTCCGCGCAACGCGCGTTTGGCTGCAGCGACATATACATTTCCCGGACCGGTCACCATGTCAACCGCTTCGCAACCAACGCCATAGGCGAACATCGCTACTGCTTGCGCTCCACCCACTGCGTACACCTCATCAATGCCTAAGAGCGCACATGTTGCCAAGATGGTGGGATGAGGCAGACCATCAAACTCCCTCTGCGGAGGTGAAGCGACAGCTAGCGAACCAACTCCCGCAATCTGTGCAGGAATAACATTCATCATCACGCTGCTGGGATAGACCGCTCGACCACCTGGGACGTAGAGCCCAACCCGATCCACTGGCACCCAACGTTCTGTAACAACTCCTCCTGGAATCACCGCAATGCTCTTATCGCTCCGTTTTTGTTCTTGATGAACGGTCCGAATCCGCTCTATAGATTCTGTAAGAGCCGTGTGCACGCGTGAATCTAGGTTTGCTAGCGCCTTTTGCAACTCATGTGAAGGGACCCGAAGCTGCTGCGGACGGATTCCGTCGAAACGCTCCCCTAAATCTAGAAGCGCATTTACTCCGCCAGTTCGTACTTTTTCAATAATTTTTTGTACATCGTTCATCGCTCCAGCAACATCGAGTTCGGCGCGCGGCAAAAGCGCACGGATTTCATCTCGAGTACTCGATGAATTAATCGAGGAGCCAAGATCCAACTCTCGAATTAGCGGGGATTTCACTTCCCCATTCTACTCAAGAGCAGATGAAAATGACGGGCAATATTCTCCCTGTTACGTCAGGCAATTAGGGCCAAGTAGCGCCTTTAAATCTGCACTTAGGCTGGCGGTAGCGCTCACCTTTAAACCTTCATCGATAGTAAGCAAGGTGTTCTCGGTTGCGCTCTCAAGTCGAAGATGAACATCGGTGGTCCCTGGATGTGAACGAAGAACTTCCTTCATCCGCTCGACCACTGGAGGGGTGCAACGAGCAAGCGGCAATGTAATGACAAGAGGTCCTTTTCGTTCTTGATGAAGATCAGGAAGGCTCATCTCCATCAGGATGAATTTGGGAGTTTCTTCCCGTCGATCCACTCTTCCCTTGACGAGGACAATGACATCCTCACCCATCAGCGCACCATATTGATTATAAGTATTGGAAAATGCCATCACATCCACTGCTCCGGAGAGATCTTCCAACGTAAATATCGCCCATGCAGCACCTTGGCGTGTGACTTTTCTTTGAATTCCAGTAATCAGACCGGCGATCGTGACAATTTCGTCATTATGAGATCCACTCGACTCTTCACCTGAAATCGTGCTGATCGGTTTATCAGAAATTGAAGAGAGAAATGACTCAACTCCTAGCAAAGGATGGTCAGATACATATAGCCCAAGCATCTCTCGCTCATGCGCGAGGAGAGTTCGCTTATCCCATTCATCAATCGGATAATCCAAATCAACATGAGCGACGTTACTTTCATTGGCTGCGCCAAATAAATCGAATTGCCCAATAGCCTCGGCGCGTTTGGTCTCGGTGATGCTTTCGAGGGCCTCCAGATAGATGGCCATCAGTCCGCGTCGGGAATGCCCTAGTGAGTCAAAGGCTCCGCCCTTGATCAGAGATTCGAGGGTCTTCTTGTTGCACACCTGACCATCGACTTTGGCGAGGAAGTCGCCAAAAGATGTGAAAGCACCTTTACTCTCTCGCGCTCTCTTAATCAATTCGACAGCGCCTGCACCCACATTGCGAATCGCAGCGAGCCCAAACCTAATGTCTTTTCCACGCGGGGTGTAATCCGATTCAGATTCATTCACATCAGGTGGCAGAACTTTAATTCCCATTCGTCGACATTCACTTAAATAGAGCGCGCTCTTATCTTTATCATCACGAACGCTAGTCAAAAGCGCCGCCATATATTCAGTCGGGTAATTTGCCTTTAGATATGCGGTCCAATACGAGACCATTCCGTATCCAGCGCTATGTGCCCGGTTAAATGCATAATCTGAGAAGGGAACGAGAATCTCCCACAACATAGAGATGGCATTGTCGGAGTAACCGCGCTCGCGCATTCCTGCTTGGAACGGTATGTACTCCTTATCGAGAATCTCCTTCTTCTTCTTACCCATCGCTCGCCGTAACAGATCTGCACCGCCAAGGGAGAATCCTGCTAACTTCTGGGCGATTGCCATGACTTGTTCCTGGTAAACGATTAATCCATATGTATCTCCGAGGATCTTAGCGAGCGGTTCTGCCAACTCACGGTGAATCGGGATTACCGGTTTTCGGCCATTCTTGCGATCGGCATAATCGTTATGCGCATTTGCACCCATAGGGCCTGGTCGATAGAGCGCGATTACCGCGGAGATATCTTCGAAAGAATCTGGTGCTAGCGAGCGCAAGAGCGAGCGCATCGGGCCGCCATCGAGTTGAAAGACTCCTAAAGTCTCACCTCGGGCGAGCAATTCATATGTTTTCTTATCATCAAGTGCGAGCTCTTCAAGAGTAAATGTTCTTTCTTGATTGATATTTATATTCGCAAGGCAATCATCGAGCACTGTGAGGTTTCGGAGTCCGAGAAAATCCATTTTGAGTAGACCCAGGGCCTCGCAAGCACCCATATCGAATTGGGTGATAATCGAACCATCGGCTTCGCGACGCTGAATCGGAATCACATCCAATAGTGGTTCCTTGCTCAGAATCACGCCGGCCGCGTGTACACCCCATTGTCGCTTCAAACCTTCAAGGCCACGGGCGGTATCGATGACTCTTTTCGCATCAGCATCGCTGTCATACAGCGAACGCACTTCGCCCGCTTCTACATATCGTTCATCATCTGGATTAAATATTCCAGCAAGTGAAATGTCCTTGCCCATCACTGCCGGTGGTAGTGACTTGTTGATCTTCTCTCCGACTATGTAGGGAAGTCCAAGTACTCGAGTGGCATCTTTAACCGCTTGCTTAGCTTTGATAGTTCCGTAGGTGATGATTTGTGCGACACGTTCTTCACCATAGCGAGATGTTGCATATTGAATCATCTCTCCACGGTGTCGTTCATCAAAATCCAAATCGATATCAGGCATGGAGATACGCTCCGGATTCAAGAAGCGCTCGAAGAGCAAGCCATGCTTGATTGGATCTAAACCTGTTATTCCCAATGCATAGGAGACCACCGCTCCCGCAGCTGAACCACGGCCAGGTCCTACGCGAATCCCTCTCTTCTCTGCGTAATTAACTAGATCAGCAACGACGAGGAAGTATCCAGGAAAACCCATCTGGCAGATGACTTGCACTTCATACGCTGCTCGCTTGAGATGCTCAGTTGGAACACCATCGGGGAAACGGCGCGCTAATCCCCGCGCTACCTCTTTCTCGAGCCAGGATTCTTCACTCTCGCCAGCAGGAACAGGAAATTGCGGAAGAAGATTTTCACCTTCGCGGAAAGTTACCTCACATCGCTCTGCAATTGCTAGTGTGTTATCACACGCTTCGGGTAGTTCACTAAAGAGTTCGCGCATCTGACTTGCCGACTTTAGGTAATACTCAGATCCTTCGAATTTAAATCTCTTGGGATCTGAGATAACTGACCCTGACTGAATACATAAAAGCGCTGAATGCGCTTGCTCATCTTCCTTTTTTGTATAGTGCAGATCATTCGTAGCTAATAATGGTAATTGTAAATCTTTTGCAAGTTTGAGCAGGTCTTGTTTTGTGCGACGTTCAATCTCGATTCCATGTTCCATGAGTTCCAAGAAGTAATTCTCTCTACCGAAGATGTCCTGATAGTCAGCGGCTGCCTTCTTTGCTCCTGCGTAATCTCCCATTCGCAATCGCGTTTGAATCTCACCAGCAGCACATCCGGTGGTTGCTATCAATCCATCTGAAAATTGCGAGAGAAGCTCCCGATCCATCCGGGGTTTGTAGTAATACCCTTCGAGTGATGCTAAGGATGAAAGTTTAAAAAGATTACTCATGCCACTGTTGTTGCTGGCAAGAATTGTCATATGGGTATAGGCGCCACCGCCTGAGACATCGTCCTCGCCACCCTCAGCCCACTTGACCCGCTTACGTTCATGTCGCGAACCTGGGGCGATGTATGCCTCGATTCCGATAATAGGTTTTACTCCTACTGCCTTTGCGCTTTTGTAGAACTCATAGGCGCCAAATAGATTCCCATGATCAGTGATGGCTATCGCGCGGGCATCAGGATTTTCAACCTTTGCGACCTCACCAACAAGCTCCTTGACCCGCGCTGCCCCATCGAGCATCGAGTACTCGGTGTGGACGTGGAGGTGGACGAAATCGTTGGTGCTCACGGGTGGGAAATTTAGCGTCTTGCTCAGGACTGGCTACGTAGGCTGGCTAGAGCAGCCTCTAAATCGGCTGAATAGGCGCTGATATAGCTGCGCTCCTGGCCGTCTGCGGGATGGAGGAATGTCAGGCGATGGGCATGGAGCCACTGGCGGGTCAGGCCAAGAGACTTGGCGAAGACTGGATCGGCTCCATACATGAGATCGCCAATCAAAGGGTGGCGCAAGGCCGCGAAGTGCACTCGGATCTGGTGAGTACGACCAGTCTCTAGTTCGATTTCAACAAGAGTTGCACCAGCAAAACTTTCTAGCGTTTGGTAGTGAGTGATGCTGGGTTTCCCATCAGCAACCACAGCAAATTTAAATTCATCTCGTGGGTGGCGATCGATTGGAGCATCGATAGTCCCACGGGTGGGGTCAGGATGTCCTTGGACTATTGCGTGGTAAGTCTTCTTCACTGTTCGCGACCGGAATTGCTCCTTAAGCGAGAGATAAGCGCGATCAGATTTTGCTACCACCATCAAGCCAGAGGTTCCCACATCCAAGCGATGAACGATTCCGGCACGCTCCGGTGGCGCTAAATGCGAGAGCGTTATTCCTCGTGCCATCAATATGCCGACAACTGTGGGCCCACTCCATCCAACGCTCGGATGTGCTGCAACTCCCAGAGGTTTGTCGATGACAAGCACATCATCATCCGAGTAGATAATCTGTAACTCGTCGAGATCAACAACCTCGATCTTTGCTCCCCGATCTACCTCTTGGACAATTTCGATTTCAATAAGATCACCTGCTCCAAGTCGTGCCGACTTATCTACTGGTTTTCCATTAACGAGGATATTCCCCCGCTCTGCAGCAGTTGCAATCATCGTTCGCGAAAATCCCAGAGCACGTGCTAGGGCGACATCAACTCGTTCTCCGTCTAGCCCTTCAGGTATCTCAAGAGTGCGAATCGCACCTGTTTGGCTCACGGTGCCACGCCCCGAAAAGTACTCCCGCGCAACGAGAGAATTGCCATCGTGATAACCGAGAGGACGATCGCGCTATCTGCAATATTAAAGAGCGCCCAATTCGGCAGACCAATCCAATCAACGACATGGCCTTGAAATGGAGCAGGATCTCGGAAGATTCGGTCGGTGAGATTGCCAAGAACACCGCCAATGAGTCCGCCCCATGGATAGCTCCATGCTTTTACCGAAACTTGAGCCGCTCGCAATGCGAGATAAAGAAGTACAGCAACGCTGATTAGGGTGAGGGCGAAGGTAGCGCCCGTAAATGAGCTGAAGGCTGCCCCAGAATTTCGAGCGAACTCCCAACGAAGGAATTTTCCAATCACGTACTGAGTTGGCTTACCCTCAAGAGTCTCCACAGCCCATATTTTGGTGAGGAGATCGAGTGAATAAACGGCGAGCGCAACGCTGAGAATAATTCGCCAATGTGAGGTGGGAATTAGCGACGCTCCTCTTTCTGTTTGCAGAGCATGCAGAGGGTTGCACGTGGAAAGACTTGAAGACGCGCTTTGCCGATTGGATTTCCACAGATTTCACATTTGGTGTACGTGCCAGAGGCAATCCTTGCCAAAGCTAATTCCGTCTGCAGAACTAAATCTTGTGCGTTGTACACCAACGAGAGTTCATGCTCGCGTTCAAAGGTTTTCGTACCAGCATCTGCTTGATCGTCTCCAGCCCCATCACTGGAGTCCTGAAGGAGTTCGGCAGCTTGCGCCTCTGCGGCAGCAAGCTCTTGTTTGTACGTAGCGAGATCCTTGGTCAGTCGAGCCTTCATCTCCTTTAATTCATCTTTGCTCCACGGATTCTCGGCACCGGCAACGACAAGTGGGGTAGGGATATCTCGAAGGGGTTTGAGCGCATGCTTGCTCTTTCGCTCCACTTTAGGAGGCGGCGGAAGTAATAATCGTCGTTGGAAGCCATCATCCTTAGCGCTAGTGGAGCTACTTGAAGTAGCAGCGCTTGATGAAGAGGCGCTCGCAGCTGGCGCATTCGCAGCAACTGGAGCCGCCTTTTTGGGAAATGGCCGCCCCTTCGCTCCCGAGTGCGCGCCCTTCTCCGCTTTCTTGATTGGTTTCTTGATTGGTTTCTTGATTGGTTTCTTGATTGGTTTCTTGATTGGTTTCTTGACTGGAGCTTTTTTGGCAGGAACCTTCTTCGCTATTTTTTTAGCGGGAGCTTTCTTGGCCGGTTTCTTGACTGGTTTCTTGGCTAGTTTTTTAACGGGCACCTTCTTGGCTGGAGCTTTTTTGGCAGGCTTAGCGGCCGGTTTTTTTGCCGGTTTTTTTGCAGGTGCCATGGCGGAGAAGGGTAGCCCCTTTTCTGAGAGTGCGGGGTAAACTGCGCCCCTCATGAGTCAGATGTCGGGTACCTACCGCGCCCTGCCTACGCAGGTCGACCTACCTGCCATGGAGCGAGAGATTCTCGCCTTTTGGAACCACTCCCAGATTTTCGAAAAGAGTATCGCCGCACGTAGTGGCGCCCAGCCATGGACCTTCTATGAGGGCCCGCCGACGGCAAATGGATTACCGGGGACCCATCACATCGAGGCGCGGGTCTTCAAAGATCTCTTTCCTCGGTATCACACGATGAAGGGCAGATATGTGCCGCGACGAGCTGGATGGGATTGCCATGGCCTACCGGTGGAGCTGGCCGTTGAAAAAGAATTAGGTTTTACCGGAAAGCAAGATATCGAGAAGTTTGGCGTAGCCGCCTTCAATCAAAAATGTCGAGAGTCGGTTTTGCGCCATGTCGATGCTTTTACCGAGATGACCGAGCGAATGGGTTTCTGGGTCGACTTCGATCAGGCGTATTGGACGATGTCGAGCGAATATGTAGCGAGCGTGTGGTGGTCGCTTGCTCAGATTTGGAAGAAAGGGCTTCTTGTCCAAGATCATCGCGTCGCACCGTATTGCCCTCGTTGCGGAACTGGACTATCCGATCACGAACTTGCCCAAGGCTATGAGAACATCACAGACCCCTCGGTCTATGTGAAGTTCCCCATCACCTCAGGTCCGCTCCAAGAGGTTGGCGCATCATTTTTAGTCTGGACCACAACCCCATGGACATTAGTCTCCAATACCGCAATCGCAGTGCACCCTGATGTCACCTACCTGCTTGCCGAGAACGGTGAAGGCGAACGATTAGTTGTTGCGGAAGATTTACTCTCATCGCTTGGAGAAGGATTTACCGTTACCAAGAAATTCATTGGTAGCGAGTTAGAACATACGAAATATCAGAGACCATTCGAATGGCTAGAGATTCCAGATGCACATTTTGTAGTACTTGCAGAGTACGTCACCACCACAGATGGCACTGGATTAGTCCATCAATCCCCCGCTTTTGGCGCCGACGATTTGCAGGTTTGTCGTAAGTACAACCTTCCCGTGGTCAATCCGATTCGTGGTGATGGCACCTTCGACACGACACTTCCCTTAATTGCTGGGGCATTCTTCAAAGATGCTGATAAACCTCTGGTACGCGAGTTGAAATCACGCGGGCTGCTCTTCAAGCAACAGAGCTATGACCACTCCTATCCGCACTGTTGGCGCTGCCACACGCCATTGATGTATTACGCGCAACCTTCGTGGTACATCAGAACTACCGCGATAAAAGAGGCGCTCTTAAAGGAGAATGCAAAGACTGATTGGCATCCATCAACAATCAAGAGTGGACGCTATGGAGATTGGTTAGAAAATAATATCGATTGGGCCTTGTCGCGAAATCGATATTGGGGAACACCGCTTCCTATTTGGCGATGCGAAAATGACCATCCAGAGAATATGGTCTGTGTGGAATCTCTCGCCGAACTCTCAACATTGGCTAAAGAGGATTACTCGCAACTAGATCCCCATCGTCCCTTCGTCGATGACGTCACAATCGTCTGCTCGCAATGCTCAGGAACGATGCGGCGGGTGCCCGAAGTCATCGATTGCTGGTATGACTCCGGTGCAATGCCATTTGCTCAACTTGGATATCCGCATAGACCAGGGTCAGAAGAAGTATTCGCGGAGACATATCCTGCGGATTTCATATGCGAGGCGATTGATCAAACTCGTGGTTGGTTCTATACGCTGATGACAATTGGGACATTGGTCTTTGATAAATCCTCTTATAAAACTGTTCTATGTCTCGGACACATCCTGGATAAGGATGGACGAAAGATGAGCAAGCATTTGGGTAATGTGTTGGAGCCGATGCCGCTCATGGATCGACATGGCGCTGATGCCGTTCGCTGGTTCATGCTTGCTGCCGGTTCTCCCTGGGCAGCGCGTCGCGTTGGACATGATGCGATCACCGAAGTTATTAGAAAATCCCTCCTCACATATTGGAATACCGTCTCATTCCTTACTCTCTACGGGAGCGTTGCACAATTCACTCCAACCGGAACGCTGACCCTTGAGCACTCTCTCGATCGCTGGATCATCGCCCAGCTCAACGAGACAATTGGCATTGTGGATTCGGCTTTGAGCAACTTCGATTCACAAGAGGCTGGACGGGCGCTCTCCACTTTTATCGATGACCTCTCAAATTGGTACGTGCGCCGCTCCCGTCGACGTTTCTGGGATGGCGAATCGGCTGCGCTGGAAACCCTTCACCATTGCATCGAGAAGCTCACTCTTCTTATGGCGCCAATGGTCCCCTTCATCACTGAACAGGTCTGGCAACAAGCCCTCCGGCCAGTAGATAGTTCGCTACCGGAATCGGTTCATCTTGCCGACTTCCCACGCGTTGACCCCTCACGAATCGATAGCGAACTTCTAAAGAAGGTCGAAACAACTCGCCAGATTGTTGAATTAGGTCGGGCAGCTCGCTCAACTTCGCAGGTAAAGATCCGCCAACCGCTCGGTCGAGCGCTTGTTGCAGGGTATGCGCTCCTTGATAAGGAGCTCCAAGAGCAGATCTCCGAAGAGCTCAATGTCCACCTAATCGAAGATATCTCTCAAGTGGGCGCAGACTTGGTGACCTATTCAGTGAAGGCAAACTTCCGAAGTTTGGGAGCAAAGTACGGCGCTTCGGTGCAAGAGGTGGCAAAGTTGATCGCGGCGGCTAACCCGGGTGAATTGGTTCGTGTCGTGCGCGCAGGTACAGGAGTGGCAAAGCTTTCCACAACCTTTGAGATCACCGCTGATGACCTTGTCATCACCGAGACACCGAAATCAGGATGGGCTGTTGCCACCCATGATGGCACTTCGGTGGCTCTTGACCTGACCTTGACTCCAGAATTGATCACCGAGGGCTACGTGCGAGAAATCATTCGAGTGATTCAAGAAGATCGGAAACGAAATGGTTTTCATGTCTCAGATCGAATCTACGTATCATGGAATGGCGACAGCGAAATTACTAAAGCATTCCAACTCAGTAGTGCAGAAATCGCAGCAGAGGTACTCGCGCTGGAAATTTCCCATAACTCACAACTCAAACTGCCGGAACGAGAATCTGACGATGAGCTCTCGTTTGTTGTGGAGTTGCGTAAGGCTTGATTTAGAGCAAGCGTGCAAAGGGAATGAGTAGCGAAGCTAGAAGAAAGACGGCGATATACGCCAAGTCGAAACTGACCGCACCCATGCGAATTGGTGGAATAAATCGACGAGCAAAATTTAAGGGCGGATCTGTAATCGCATAGATCAACTCGACCAGGGCAAGCGCTACTCCCTTAGGTCGCCAATTACGCGCAAACATTCTCACGTAGTCAAAAATCAAACGACCAATAAGTATGTAAATAAATAATTGAAGAATAGTTGCGAGCAAGGACCCTATGACGCTCATGGAGCGATATTAACTCTGATTGAAGAAGCTTGCCTCAGCTGCGGCGAACTTATCCTCAGCACTTACCTTCACATTAGGCGGGGAGAGTAAGAAGACCTTGGCTGTGACTTTCTCAATGGAGCCGCGATGGCCAAAGACTAACCCGGCTGCAAAATCAACGAGGCGTTTTGCATCAGCGTCATCCATGCCAGTGAGATTCATAATCACTGGAGTATGGTCACGAAAATGTTCACCAATCATTCGCGCATCGTTGTAGCTATGGGGATGAAGGGTGATGATGCGATCCAAAACCGGCTCTTCACGGTAGACCGGAGTTACGCTCTCGACTGATTTGAAGCGTTGTGCTGGCTCTGAAACCGGACGAACTGCTGGAGCAATCTCCTCTTGAGAACGTGAGAAGAAACGGCTTGCACCGCTCCTCGAAGTTGAAGCAACAGGAGTAGCAGGAGCTACTGGAGTTGCCGGAGTGACTTCATCTGCGCCGTCATCGACGAGACCAAGATAGAGCGCGACTTTACGAAGTGGGCTAGACATAATGTATAAAGTTACCGGTCGCGCTAGCGAGAACCGAGGATTGACGAGCCAATCCGAAGATGTGTCGCACCGGCGAGAATTGCCTCATGGAAGTCCCCACTCATCCCCGCTGAGAGAATCTTCATTCCAGATTCACTCCCAGATTCACTCCCAGATCCAATCCCAGCAAAAATCTCAGCTAGACGAGAAAAGGCCTCAGCAGGTGAGTTATTGAGGGGGGCCACCCCCATCACGCCCGCCAGAGTGATTCCCCGGAGCTGACTCTTCTCGCGCTCGAAGGTAGCAAGGATCTCGCGCGCTCCCGCTACATCAGTTCCACCTCGACCAGCGGTGGGGTACTCATCCAGAGAAATCTGAATCAGGCACTGGATATGGCGCCCATTTTTAACCGCCCCTTCGGAGAGCCCTTTCAAGTATTTCTTATCATCGACAGAGTGGACCATGTGAGCCCAGGAACTTATTGATGCCAACTTATTTCGTTGCAGTTGTCCCTGAAAATGCCATCTCATGCTCTCGAATTGATGGTGAGAGGACTCCTGGAAATATCGAACTTTCTCTCGCGCCTCTTGGTCACGATTCTCGCCGAACTCCCTAATCCCCAAATCATAAAGTATCTCGATATCGCTCACTGGAAAATTCTTAGTCACTGCTATCAACGTGATCTCTGATCGTTCGCGCCCTGAAAGTTCCAGAGCCTGATCAATCTCTTCTTCAACGCGTGAGAGATTGCGAGATATCTCTTGGCTACGAACCATGGATCACCACTCCTGCTTGACGACCAGTTCTGCCCTCGCGCCGATATGAGAAATGTTCATTACTTTCGAAGGTGCAGGTTCCATTCCACTGCGCAGCGATCAAGCGATTGCCGCTCTGCTCATGGAGAATTTTCAGTATTGAGCGCGGGATGTCCAGAGTCTGCGCTCCCGTAACGAAGCCGCGCTCTTGCGCTTGAGAGAGAAGATCCTCGCCTATCCGATAACACTCCCCACATATCGTGGCTCCAATAGATGCAGAAAATCGCTCCTCTGCAAATCTCTCGAGCACCTTCTCGACTATTCCGCTAAAGAGCCCTCGCCATCCGACATGAACTGCTGCAGATGCGCGCTCTCCGCGGATAAGTAAGGGTGCGCAATCTGCAACCAACACCGCAAGTGCAGTCTGTGGAGTGGAGGTGACCAGCGCATCGCAGGTGCGAATCTTTCGGTGGTCGCTTGCTTCATCAACGATCTGAATTTCAACTCCATGGTTCTGCTCCATAAAGAAGAGCCTCTCCGAAGCTATCGAAAGTTCATGAGCTAAATCCTCACGATTCTGCCGTACCAGTTCCGGATCATCCCCCACATGAAGTGCGAGATTTCGCGATCCATAGGGCGCGCCACTTTTTCCACCAGAGCGCGAAGTGAAGATTGCTCGACTCTCCACCTGCAGTGGGCTCCTAACGTGAATTACTTGAGGAAATCTGGAACATCAAGTTCATCAACGGAGCCATCTTCTTCAAAGATGATTCGCTTTCGAGTTGCTCCGCCCCCGAGCGCGCTCCCCGCAGGAACTGAGGCAGCTACTTCGAGGGGATCGCTCTTCTCTCGAGTCGGTGCGATGGGAGTCTCAATGACCGGCACATCGATCTTGGTTGGTTCTCCACTTTCGAATCCGGCAGCGATGACTGTCACGCGAACCTCATCACCGAGCGCATCGTCAATAACGGTGCCATAAATGATATTTGCATCGGGGTGGGCCGAGGCGGCAACTAACTCTGCCGCTTCACTAATCTCAAATAGCCCGAGATCTGAGCCGCCGGCGATAGAGAGGAGTACCCCATGGGCGCCATCGATCGAGGCTTCGAGTAGTGGGCTCGCAATTGCCGTCTCTGCTGCCCGGGTAGCGCGGTTATCCCCGCGCGCAGAGCCAATGCCCATCAACGCAGAACCGGCCCCGAACATCACTGAACGTACATCGGCGAAGTCTAGGTTGATCAGACCAGGAGTTGTGATCAGATCGGTAATTCCCTGGACGCCGGCAAGTAATACTTGGTCAGCGCTTTTAAATGCTTCGAGAGCGGTAATGGTCCGATCGGAAATTGATAACAATCGATCGTTGGGAATAACGATCAGAGTATCAACCTCTTTCCGTAGCGCAGAGATTCCCTCTTCAGCTTGAGCTGCGCGGCGCTTACCTTCAAAGGTAAAAGGTCGAGTGACTACTCCAACTGTTAATGCTCCTAATTCCTGCGCTATTCGCGCAACAATTGGCGCACCACCCGTTCCTGTTCCGCCACCTTCACCTGCGGTCACAAAAACCATATCTGAGCCACGGAGAACTTCACGAATTTCTTCCTCATGATCGGCTGCTGCCTGTCGTCCAACATCAGGCGATGCGCCTGCGCCTAATCCTCGAGTGATAGCTCGGCCAATATCTAATTTCACATCTGCATCGCTCATGAGCAACGCTTGCGCATCGGTGTTAATTGCGATGAACTCGACGCCTTTCAAACCAACATCAATCATTCGATTTACAGCATTAACTCCACCGCCACCAATTCCAACGACTTTGATTACTGCAAGATAATTTTGTGGGGTGACCACTGCTGCGCCTTTCGACAGGAGATAACCCTCATTCTCTACTTGAGAGTGAGCGCTATCTCAAAACGTGGCGAGAAGGTAGAGGCAAAATCGCTGCGCTACAAATACCAACGCGCTTTTTTTTCGCTGTGTCGCGCAGTAAGAATTACTTACTCATCGAACTGTGGGAGTTAGTGGAGTGGCAATATCGATGAAACGCGCCCTCTTATTCTCTGGCGCCTCCAAAAGCGCAGCAAGAACGGTTAACTTCGCCTCGAGATCGGTTGCGCTCCCCCACAATATTGTCAGCCCTCCACGAAGTGAGAAGGCGATTGAGCCGCTGCTGGGCAGCGCGATGGTGTCGACCCGAGTTTTGATTTTTTTTGGCAGGGAGTAGTAAATATCCAACCCATCTTTGAGGAAGCGGCGATCGCCGGTGATGACGGGGATTCCCCGAGGCGCCTTTGAGACTTCGACAAAGGTCACACCGGTGGAATCACCGAGAAGGAATCGCCCTTTCGTCGTCGCAATTGCTACATCGATCGAACGTAAGGTCACGCCAATTTCGACAGCGTGGAGAGGTTTACGATTTATCTCCACTCGGGCAATCTCAGGGTACTTGCCCAAAGCGCGAGCAACTGAGCCGGTGCTAACTCGGGCCAACTTGTCACCAACTCTTATGCCACTTGCTTTGATCACTCTCTTCTCGGTGAGCGTTCGCGCCCCTTCAATTCCTGTCACCTCGATGGTGCGTACCTCTAGGAGACTTGACCATCCCAGCAAGTACCCCAGTACAGCAATGACAAGTAGAGGTAAGAAGATTCGTTTAACTTTGGCGTTCATTTATCGCCGCGATTATCTGAGGGGGCAACGAGGTGACATCCCCTGCTCCCATCGTCAGAATGAGATCCCCTTCTCTCGCAAAGTTCACTGCCGCTTCAATAGCCGTCATCAAATTTGGCTCAAAGATGCTCGCGCCCCCCAAAGCATTAATACTTGATGAGATAGCAGCGCTACTTGCTCCCGGCACAGGTCTCTCTCCTGCTCCATATATATCAAGGAGCAGAACAAAGTCGGCATGGCGCAGAGACTCGGCAAATTGATTGCTAAAGGCTGCTGTTCGGGAATAGCGATGAGGTTGGAAAATCACGATCACTCGCCCCGATGGAGCGACCAATCGAGCGGTGGCGATAGTGGCGTGAACTTCGGTCGGATGATGTGCGTAATCATCGAAGACCCGAATACCTCGTGCGCTCCCTCGTAATTCAAAGCGTCTTCCCACCCCCGAAAACGTGCCCAGGTGAGCGATGGCCTCGCTAGCAGGTGCATTAATTACCAGAGTCATTGCAAGCGCGGCTGCAGAGTTGAGTACGTTATGGGCGCCCGGAATGGAGATGGTTACTTCGCCGAGAGTCTTACCCTGCCATGTGGCTCGGTATAAGGATTTATCGGAGCCGGTATGCATATGGGAGATCCGTAAATCCGCCTCCGCCGCTTGACCATATAAATAGCTCTCCAACCCACGTTTCCGTGCAAATGCAGAGAGGCGGGCGCTACCTGGATCATCTGCGCAAAGGATTACACCTTTCTTCACAGTAGCTACGAGCGCTTCAAATGCGCTATTGATTGCCTGTTCATCAGCAAAATGATCGACATGATCGACTTCGACATTGGTGACTATCGCATAATCAGGGTGGTATTCGATAAAGGAACCATCAGATTCATCTGCTTCGACCACGAAGACTTTCCCAGTTCCATGATGAGAATTGGCTCGAGAATCATGAGGAGTTCCTCCGATTGCAAACGAGGGATCCATCCCTAAGCCCTGCAAAGTGATGGTGAGCATTGAGGTTGTGGTGGTTTTGCCATGAGTCCCCGCTACGGCTACCGAGGTGTATCCCTTAAGTAGGGTCGCCAACGCTTGCGCTCTGGTAATCACCAAGATTCCACGCGCTCGGGCGCCTCGTAACTCACTATTCTCCTCGCGAATAGCGCTGGAAACGACAACAGTTCTCGCATCTGCAATATGTGCCTCATCATGTCCTACATAGATAGTCGCCCCTTGTAGGGTCAGCGCGTGTAAGGCAGTTGAATCCGTTACATCAGAACCAGAGACTGCAAAACCTCTATCGATACATATTCGCGCAATACCACTCATTCCAGCGCCACCAATGCCGATGAAATGGATGGGTGCTAGCAACTCATTCACCGCACTCCTCCACATTCAAGAATTACCTCAGCTAGAGATTGTGCCGGAGAGCTCTCGCGAGAATTGCCAACGATGGAGCGCTTCGATAGATCTTCTATAGCGGAGAGCATATTGACTGAAGTAAGCTCCTCATTTGCAATTAATTGCACATTTCCCTGAGCTAGCAATTCTTCAGCATTCTTCCGCTGTTCTCCATTTCCGATATCCAATGGGATTAAGAGCGCAGGAGTTCCAGTAGCCAGTAACTCTGCGCAGGTACCCGCACCACTTCGCGCTATAACGATGTTAGCCGCTAGAAATGCTTGATCCATTTTGGCGATATATGCAACAGGGTGATACCCAGGTCGTTCCGTAAGTGATTCTTTTCCAACTCCCGTTGCATGGAGTATTTGATAGCCACGGTAAATTAACTCATCTACCGCTGATTCAAGGGTATTGTTGATTCTTGCTGCACCCAGAGATCCGCCAAAGACCAAAATAGTCTTCTTGCTCGTATCTAGATTTAATTCCTTCCGTGCATGTATTTGTTCTGATGCGCGCTCCTTCTCGCCCATCTTTCCAAGCTTCCAGATCGAGGAACGAATAGGTAGCCCAATAGCCGTTGAATTCCTCCAGTCATGGACTGGAAAGTTGGTCAATGTCCGGGTCGCCATCACCCTGCCTAGGCGATTGGCAAGGCCAGGTACGGCATTTGCTTCATGGATTATCAATGGTTTTCTCAATATGAAGGCTGCAATGTAAGCCGGGAGTGCAACGTAACCTCCAAAGCCAACTACGACATCGCTCCTTCGTGCTACCGGCAAGGTGCGGAAGATTGCCACCAAGAGTCTGGGAAGAAATGAGAGCGCTCGGATATTGATCCCACGTGGAAAATCTGTCTTTGGGACTAGATAAAAATCTGCCCCCTTCTCGCTCAAAATTCTTAACTCGGCCCCTTCTTTCGTCGCAAGAAATCTGACGACCAATCGCATTTCAGGTCTCGTGGTGAGAATCTCTTGGAGCGCAGCTTCCGTTGCTAATGCCGGAAGTAGATGACCTGCAGTTCCACCCCCAGCAAACAAAATTGATAATTCTCTCTGTGGCGTCCTCATCGTGTACGCCAGCTAAAAATCTTTGGTCGAGCATCAAAATATTCTTTCGCCTCAGGTTCGCGACGAGCGACGCCGAGAATGAAGGCCAAACCGAACATGGAGGTAATGAGCGCAGAACCTCCATATGAAACAAGCGGCATTGGCAATCCCACCACAGGAAAGACTCCCGTGGCCGAACCAATATTGATAGAGGCCTGAGCAATGATCCAAATCGTCACGCCTGCTACTGCATACCGTGAGAAGGAATCACGAGTTGTAATTGCGATTTTAATTCCCGTCCAGGCAATCATGAAAAATGCAAGGAGAACGATTGTGGTTCCCAATAACCCAATCTCCTCACCAATCACTGCGAAGATAAAATCGGTATGAGCTTCAGGGCCGAGATTTCCCCATTTTTGTCTACTGCCACCTAGTCCTACACCAAAGATTCCACCCGTCGCCAACGCCATGCGCGAATGGGCTGGTTGCCAACCGAGACCGAGATAATTTGCTGCAGCAAATGGATCGAGAAAAGCAGTCAGACGATTGAGTAGCGCAGGTCGCACCAGTGCAAGCGCTGTAATCACAGCCAGCGCAAAGCCTCCGATGAGCAGTAAGCGGGAGATTCGCTCACCTGAGACAAAGAGCATCCCAATCAGGATAAGTGCAAGAACCATTACTGTTCCAATATCTTTTCCGGCCAGAATAAGAAGTGAGATGAAACTAAAGCCAGTCAATAGAGCGAGGGTCCCCTGGTTACGAAGGAATTCACCACGTTCGACTCGAGCAAGAACAAATGCTGCCCAGATAATGAGTGCGATTTTTGAAAACTCACTAGGCTGAATGGTGATTGGCCCAAGATGAATCCAGTTTCTATTTCCATTGATTTCCAGGCCGATTCCATCAACGAATACCAGTCCTAACATCACTACTGAGGCAAGTAGTAGCGCTGGAGAGATCCGCCGCCAACCTTTGGTAGGCATCCTAAAAGCACCGTATCCAAGGAGTATTCCGCCCGCGAACCAGATCAGCTGTCGAAATACGATGGCAAAAGAGGATCCAGAGTTTGCATAAGCGCGAACCCCTGAGGCTGAAAGAACCATCAATAAACCCATGAAGATGAGCACACCCATTCCAGAGAGCAAGATGTAGAAGGGTGCAGTCGGATGGGTTAAGAGAGATTTGCGACTCTGAGCCAACCTACTCACCCACCAATTCCCGAACAGCCTCAGCGAAAAATTCTCCGCGTTGGGCATAAGACTGGAACTGATCCATAGAGGCGCAGGCGGGCGCAAGGAGGACCGTATCGCCCGGCTGCACAACTTTACTAGCGGCAAAGACTACATCTCGCATCAGTTGTTTTGCCTTTTCTTCATCAACTAGGGAACTATTCTCATCAATCATCATTATTTCGATATGCGCTCCGTATTTCTTTAGCCCGGCAGATATTAAATCGCGATCTGCACCAATCAAGATTGCTGCACGAATCTGCGCACTCCTTCGTTTAATCAGGGTATTCATATCCGCCCCCTTGGCTAATCCGCCGGCAATCCACACAACTGAATCGAAGGCGGCTAAAGAGGCATTAGCTGCGTGTGGATTAGTTGCCTTTGAATCATTTATCCAAGTGATTCCTCGGGCTTGCGAAATCATCTCAATACGGTGATGTCCTGGTGTGAAATCGCGCAACCCTTCGCGTATCGCTTCCGCTGAAATATCGAAAACTCGAGCTAATCCTGCCGCTGCCAGCGCATTGGCAACGTTATGCGGCGCTGGCGGGTTGATATCTGCCAATGTTGCCAATTCGATGGCAGTGGATTGTGAACCAGTGAAAGCGCGATCAACCAGCAGCTCCTCAACCAAACCTATTTGGCCATATTGTGGAACTTGCAGAGTGAAAGTAGTGATATCTCGTTCTGCGAGGAGCTTATCGAGCGCTTCATGCAGCTTTGGGTCATCGCTATTGATCAATGCATGCGACGCACCGTTAAAGATTTTTAATTTTGCATCGAGATATTCCGAGAAACTCCCGTGCCAATCAAGATGATCGTCGTCAATATTTAATAGTGCCGCGGCATCGAGTTCCAGAGCGGTGCTCCAATGTAATTGGAAGGAAGATAGTTCCACTATCAAGTACTCGTAAAATTGATCTTGAGTAATAATTTCAATAACAGGGGTGCCAACGTTCCCACAAGCAATTGCGGAAAATCCAGCAGCCTTGAAAATTGATTCGACCATGCCGACCGTGCTGGTCTTACCGTTGGTGCCAGTTATGCCAATCCACTTTCGCTTATTGCGGCTACCGGAACTTGTAAGGAACTCCTTGCGGTCATGAAGGAAGGCGAATTCGATCTCTCCCATTATTTGAGCGCCTTGCGCGAGCGCTGCCAATAAAACCGGATGGTCAGGGCGCCATCCTGGGGAGGTTATGAGCAATGGCGGGAATTCTTGGGGAATCGCAAAGACAGTTCTGATTCCTAATTGTGAAAGTTCATGGGCTACTTCACGATGGCGTTCATCATCACGTTCTTCAAAGACAGTGACCTGATAGCCGAGTTTCTTTAGTGAGCGTGCAGTTGCTTCGCCAGTTACACCTAAGCCAGTAACCAGTATCTGAGACATTTATGGTTACGCGCCTAACCTGTTACCCATGCGCCGTAAAAGAGCCCTAATCCAGCTGCAACGAGGATTCCAGCAATAATCCAGAAACGAATCACAATCGTAACTTCGCCCCATCCAAGTAATTCAAAATGATGCTGTAGCGGTGCCATCCGAAAGATGCGTTTACCACCGGAGATCTTGAAGTAGGTCACCTGAAGGATTACGGAGAGCGTAATAACTGCAAAGAGACCACCGATGAGTACAAGTAAAAGTTCCGTGCGCAAGGTGATTGCCAATCCCGCAAGCGCGCCTCCTAATGCCAACGAACCGGTATCGCCCATAAAAATCTTGGCAGGGCTCGCATTCCACCAAAGGAAGGCAAAGCAGGCGCCACTTAACGCAGCAGCGAGGACCGCAAGATCGAGTGGGTCTCGCACCTCGTAGCACTTTGTCCCAGCAGCAATCGCACAGCTCTGTCCAAACTCCCAGACTCCTATCAATATGAATGCTCCGAAACTCATGACTGCAGCGCCAGTTGCAAGGCCATCCAAACCATCGGTGAGATTGACTCCATTGCTAGTGGCGGTAATCATCAGAAAGACCCATATGATGACAAGTACCACCCCAAGTTTGATCGAAGTATCACGAACGGTCGAAAGATTTAATGAAACCGGAGTGAGTCCGCGTTCATCTGGAAAATTCACTCCGGCAATAGCAAAAGCAATAGCCACCACACTTTGGGCAAGCATCTTGGTCCGCGCACGTAAACCAAGTGAGCGTTGGCGCGAAACTTTTAACCAATCATCAAGAAATCCGACTAAACCTAAACCTGTCATGAGACCCATCACGAGCAATGCGGAGACAGTGACCGAACGTTGGGTAATAACATGAGCGAGGAAATAACTGGCGATGACCGAGGCGATGATGACTGTTCCGCCCATAGTGGGTGTACCGCGTTTTGTATGGTGCGAGGTGGGGCCGTCATCTCGAATAAATTGTCCATAGCCGCGCTTGACCAACAGCTTGATAGCTGCTGGAGTGCCGAAGAAGGCAAAGAGGAAAGCCAAGGCTCCTGCGGAAAGTATCCCTCGCATCGCTGCCTTACCTACCCGTTCTCTTCTTCGCTCTGATGAGAGCGCTCTATCGATATCTTGAGCATCTCACTGAGATTCTCTAATCCCTCGGCTCGCGAACCTTTGACTAGTATCACATCTCCCGAGGTTATTTCTGTGGACATCGCTAGCGCCTCTTCAAATGAAGCGACATGTGTAACGAGATTGCCCTGCGTGCCTCCATATTCAGGAGTATTAACCGCAATCACATGATCAATTTCAAGGCGTTCGGCAGTTTCGGTGATGCTCTCGTGGTCAGCCTTTGAATTCTCCCCTAGTTCATGCATTCGCCCGAGGAAAGCCCATGCTCTACCGCCGCGCTCTTGCGCAAAATAGCGAAGGGTCTCGAGCGCAGCTCTCATGCTCTCTGGATTTGCATTGTAAGAATCATTAATAAGGAGTATCGAACCCAAGTGGGAGATTTCCATCCGCCACTTACTTGCAACTTCAGCGGTAGATAGCGAGCTAGCAATCTTCTCGATTGGCATTCCGAAGGCGCTCGCAATCGCCGCTGCAGCGAGAGCATTGGGAATCTGATGCCGTCCAATGAGCCGAAGCGCGACCGGTTCTCGACCAGCGCTTGTGACCAAATCGAAATGAGCAGATCCTTCGCGAATCTCGATATCTGCAGCGCGAACATCACACGATGACTTCTCTCCGAAAAATAATACCGATGCCGGTGCCTTCTGAGCCATCAGTGGAGTGAATTCATCATACGTCCCAAGTATCGAAAGTGAATCGGGTGGAAGATTCGAGATTATTTCTGATTTAGTCTCAGCAATCTGTTCTCGAGAACCAAATTCACCAAGATGAGCACTTCCCACCACAAGCACAACGCCTACATTTGGTCGCGCCATCTTCACTAGACGAGCGATATCACCAGAGCGTCTGGCTCCCATCTCCAAAATACAGAATTTAGTCTGGCTATCGGCTCGCAACAGAGTAAGCGGCACCCCTAGATCATTATTGAACGATTGCTCTGGTGCGATGGTCTCGCCAGCAAGTGCGAGCACGTGGCGAGTAATATCCTTTGTAGTCGTCTTTCCCTGTGATCCAGTGATACCTACTACTTTCATATCAGTAAGCCTCGTACGAACTTCGGCAGCTAATTTGTTGATTGCGATAATTACATCAGGTACCACGATGCAGGTAGTTCCCAGTGGACGTGTCGTGAGTGCGCATGCCGCGCCATCTGCAAGCGCCTGCTCGACAAAATCATGACCATCAAGGTGTTCACCTTTAAGGGCTAAGAAGAGGCCACCAGGAATGACTTTTCGAGAATCGAAGAATGGCTCACGAGAGACCACAATTGATGCATCTCCATGGATATCGCCATCAACAATCTCTGCGATTTCTCTGAGCGTGAGCGGAATCATTTATTTTTACCGATCAATTCTTGCGCGATATCACGATCATTGAAGGGATGGACGACGCCTTTGATCTCTTGACCAGACTCGTGTCCTTTGCCGAGAATAAGTAGAACGTCTCCTTTGAGCGCGATTGACAAACCGCGTTCGATTGCTTTCCGGCGATCAATCTCAACCTCAACATTCTCAAATCTACTTGGCTGCATCTGCTCGATGATTTCCGCAGCCGACTCACTCCTTGGGTTATCACTGGTAAAAATCGCAATATCGCACCCTTCGGCAAGCGCCTTGCCCATCAGAGGTCGTTTACTTGAATCACGTTCTCCGCCGCAGCCAAGAATTCCAATGATTCGACCCGAGGTATTTGGTTTTACTGCCAAGATCACTCGTTCGACAGCATCAGGTGAGTGGGCATAATCAATGAGAACGCTCACTCCATCGGGATGTTCTACTCGTTCTAGGCGCCCAGGCGCCCCGTGCGCATTCGAGAGCGCATCTGCAGCTGCAAGTGGATCAATTCCACTATCAACAGCGAGTGCAATTGCCATGATTGCATTGGATATGTTGTACTCACCCACGAGCGGGGTTCTTACATCGAGTAATACCCCATTCGGTCCACGAACGGTGAACTGCATGCCGTGGGAGGAGGATGGCAACTGCTCAACAAGGTGCCAACTTGCTGTTCGATTTGTGAGCGAGAGATCAAGTGCTGGTATCGACGCCTCTTGATAAAGGCGAAGGCCCCACTCGGTATCTACATTGATGATTGCATTCTCAGCGAATGAGAGAGTAAATAACCGCTTCTTAGCTTTGAAATAAGAATCCATGTCGCCATGAAAATCCAGATGATCTTGCGAGAGATTAGTGAAGGCAACTGTGGCAAATCGTGAGCCATCGACGCGATGTAGTGTAAGCGAATGACTGGAAACTTCCATCACTACATTTTGGATATGTCGTTCGCTGTAAGTGGCTAGTAGCGCTTGTAGTTCAGGCGCCTCCATCGTTGTACGAGTGCTGGGATATCGATCGGCACCCACTTTTACCTCTACAGTTCCCATCAATCCAGTCTCGCGGCGATTCTCCCTCCAGATGTGCTCAAGCAGATATGAGACCGTGGTCTTTCCGTTTGTCCCTGTGATTCCGTACAGGCGCAGATTGTGCGATGGAGCTCCGAAGAACCATGATGCTAGAGGACCAAGAGCGCCCCGCACATCGCGCGTTGCAAGACATGGAGTGGTCTTATGAGGCGATTTAATCAAATATTCATAACCAGAGTGATCGGTAAGTATGGCGACTGCGCCAGACTTGATCGCCTCTTCAACAAAGGAGATTCCGTGAGTGTGAGCTCCTTGTAGCGCTACGAACAAGTCTCCTTGAGTTACTTGGTGGGAATTGAGGGTAAGGCCTGTGATATTGAGGTAAATATTGGGATGGCTATTTGGATTTACACTCGCGTAAGACACCTCAAGAAAATCAGCGACTTGCTTGAGGGTTCGCGAATATTCATACTGCAGAAGCTCTCGCATACTCACCTTTTTTCTAATGCAGCTGAGATCTTATCCTCGCGCTCTTTTCTCTGCTTCTCCTCTTTTATCTGCTTTTTCAGCATGGCTTTATCAAGAGGAAAGGGAACTAACTCGTCTCCAGTGGGCGGAACACGATAATTTTTGAGTGCGTAGGAGACTACCGACTTGAAAACAGGTCCTCCGAGATAGCCCCCCCAGTGAATTCCAACCGGGTTTTGCACAGTAATGCTCATGACGAAACGTGGATTATCTGCCGGGGCGTATCCGATAAATGATGAGGTATATCCTCGATAACAACCGCACTTGCTGTCATAACGTTGTGCGGTGCCTGTCTTGCCCGCAACTCGATATCCAGGGATTGCTGCTTTGGTTGCAGTACCACCTTCTTGCGTCACGCTCTCGAGCATCGCACTTAATTGCGCGGCAACATCTTGAGAAATGACTCGTCGAGACTCTGGTCGCGGTGATGCTGTGTAATGACCGGCAGAGTCGCTAGTACCCGCCACGAGCGTGGGTGCGATGCGCACTCCAGAGTTGGCGATTGTGGCAAATACATTCGTTGCTTGAATGGTGTTTACCGAATATCCCTGACCAAAGGCAACTGTAGGGAAGGTGGTTCGTGACCACTTCTCCACTGGATGGAGAATACCGGCGGTCTCTGCAGGAAGATTAAGGTCGATTCCCTCACCAATTCCAAATTTCTTCAAGTAAGAATAAAGAGTCTGTTCGCTCATTCGCTCTGCGATTTTGATTGTTCCCACATTGCTTGACTTGGCGATAATACCTGTGGCAGTTAGGTTCCAGACTGGATGTTTGTCGTGATCTTTGAATGCTTTGCCAGCGCGTTTTAATTTATCTGGCGTCCTGAAAACAGAGGTCGGCGTGACGACTTTCTCCTCAAGGGCAGCAGCCATAGTCATTACTTTTCCAGTTGAGCCTGGCTCATAAACCTCTTGCACTGATGGAACTTGCAAGAGCGAGGCTTTAGTCCGTGAGAAATTATTCGGATCGAAGCCAGGGGCTGTGGCAAGCGCGAGGATTTCTCCAGTTCGGGGATCGATTATCACAGCGCTCACCGAAGATGCTTGGGTCTGCTTTGCCAATTCGTTGATTGCCTCTTCAGCGGCCCACTGTAAATCACGATCAATCGTCAGACGGACTGATTTTCCTGCTTTAGGTGGTACCAAAGTCTGTCGAGATGAAGGAATAGATGGCCCGCCACCATTCTCGTATGTGAAAATTCCATCCTTGCCTGCCAGTATGTGATTGAGCGATGCCTCCATGCCGCCACCACCTATGCCGGCAGAGTTCACAAATCCCAGTAATGAGGCAGCGAGAAATTTCTCTGGGTAATCCCGTCTAAAACCACGTTCGCTGAAGAGTCCACCAATTCTCTCGGAGAGTTTTCCGCCTTGATTCTCCTCTGCGATTGCTGCTTTTAGTTGAGTCCATTGCGCTGGAGTGATGTCGCGAGCGACGTAGACAAATTTTCTTGTACCAGTCAATCTCGATTGCAGGTATGAAGGGCTCTTGCCGATGATGGGAGCGATTATTTCTGCAGCACGCTTTGGTTTATTTACAAGATTTTGATCAACAACTAGGTCGATTGATTCCACGCTGCGAGCGAGCACATTCCCATTCCGATCCGTTATCTCTCCGCGAGGTGCGAGAAGTTTCGCAGTTTTGGTCAACTCCCGCGTTGCACGCTCTGCATAAGACTTTGCATTGACGGCTTGCACATCTATCAAACGCACGAAGAAAGCCATAAATAAGATTCCAACAAGTAATAGCGCTACTCGCAGTCGACCTTGTGCCATTCGCAGTGGGCTCATGGTTTATTCACTGGTCGAAGATCGAGGAACGCCGGAGTACCACTGGGCACCATTCCCAGCACTCGAGCTCGCTTTGCCAACATATGTGGCGCTGAATATCGAGCTACTTGGGCGGTAATTGCCTCCTCTTGATCGGCAATCACTTGTGCCTGCACTTTGAGGCGATGAAGTTTGATGGAGTCTTGATTGAGCGCCATGTTGAGGGCCATCACCATAAAAATGCTCATGATCAGAGCGCCGAAGACAAGTGAGACGAATGCCGTTGTGGTTACCGGTCTTCCATCATTCACTCGAAGTTCTTGTACGAGGCGAAGTATTGGCTCTGGAGTGCGCGCAGTGGGGAGTGATTTGGTGAGGTTGAGTTTGCGAGCAGCCACTGCCATTAGGCGGCCCTTCTTTCAATTGCACGGATGCGAACTGATTGCGAACGCGGATTCATGGAAATTTCCGCCTCGCTGGCGCTCTCGCTAGCGCGAGTGAGCAATTGGAAGCGAGCGGGCTTCGGTTCTACCGGTAATCCATGAGGGACCTCGCTGCTACTTACTTCGGCAAAGGCCCGTTTAACTATCCGATCTTCGAGGGAGTGGTAGGAGAGCACGACCATCCGCCCTTGTGTGGCTAATAGGTTTAGCGCTGCCGGGATAGCTCGCTCGAGTACCTCTAATTCATTGTTGACGTAGATTCGAAGAGCCTGGAAAGTTCGTTTTGCAGGATTGCCTCCGACGCGACGAGTGGCGGCTGGAATGCTCTCTTTCACAATATTGGCAAGGACAACAGTTGATGAGAGCGGTGCGACTGTCCGCGCATCGATTATTTTTGCTGCGATTCGACTGGCAAATTTCTCTTCACCATACTCACGCAAGATACGAGTGAGCTCTTGGTGTGAATATGTATTGACAACCTCTCCCGCGCTGATACCAACGGATTGATCCATGCGCATGTCAAGAGGCGCATCGTGCGAATATGCGAAACCTCTATCAGAGGAATCAAGTTGCACAGATGAGACGCCAAGGTCGAAGAGGATCCCGTGCGCGCTCTCTATTCCCTGGTTTCGTGCTACTTCTTCTATGTGATCATAAACAGCATGCACCAGCGTTACACGCGAACCAAAGCGAGATAGCCGCGCACCAGCCTTCTCAAGCGCGCTCTTATCTCGATCAATTCCTACTACATGCAATCTCTCAAACTTCTCAAGGAGATATTCCGTATGACCACCTAATCCAAGGGTTGCATCGATGAGCAGCGGCGACTGACCTGTGAGTGCAGGGGTGAGTAATTCAACGGTGCGGGTAAGTGCAACGGGAATATGTTCGTTACTCATCTTCACCTTCCCCTCTCTCTTGCTCTCTCTTGCTCTCTCTTCACTTGCCTCTACACCTCACCCTGATTTTTGGACACCGCCGCCGGACGGATCGATCGGCGCCGGGGAAGGGGCGTCGATACTCGGTGCGGCAGTGACCGAAAATCAGGGGCTAAAAGAGACCAGGGAAGACCTCCTCTGATACATCGGCAAAACTCTTTTCACGATCTGCGAGATAGCTCTCCCATGCCTGGAGATCCCAAATTTCCACTCGCGTATTTGCGCCAATAACAACGCACTCTTTTTCTAAGCCGGCATAACTACGTAATGAGCTTGGAATTGTGACGCGACCTTGTTTGTCAGGAATTTCATCGTGTGCCCCGGCAAACATCACGCGCATGTAATCGCGAGCGGATTTTGCAGTGACCGGCGCTTGGCGCATCGCTTCAGTCAGAGTGGCAAATTCCTGCGCTGGCCAGACATAGAGGCAGCGCTCTTGTCCTTTGGTGATGACTAGACCGGAAGCGAGATCATCGCGGAATCGGGCGGGAAGAATCAGGCGCCCCTTTTCATCAAGGCGGGGCTCGTAGGTACCAAGAAACATGCGGTACTACCCCCTTCCCCAAGGTTGTAATCCCCCACTTTACTCCACTTATCTCCACAGTCAACCACCCTCCCCCCTCTCCCTCCTCTGGCTCCCCCCACTCTCGCCAGCTGGTTCCATCTGGCCCCTGTCAGCAGTTATCAGAAAAAGGCCTTACCGTTAGCCAGATGGTCGCCCTCGATCCCCGTACATTCCGCTCGCTGATGAGCGGGTGGATTACCGGCATCGCTATCGTCACAGCCGAAATTGATGGGCAACGGGTAGGAATTGTCTGCAACTCTTTGACCTCGGTCTCGCTCGATCCAGTCTTGGTCTCCTGGTGCGTGGATAAGAAAATTGCCTCGTTCCCGCTTTGGAAGAGGGCCACTTCCTGGTCAGTGAATTTCCTCGATGCAGGGCAAGAAGATTTAGTCCATCGCTTTACTGCTCATGGCGCAGATCGATTTGCCGGGTTAGAGGTTCTCGAACCAACCGATGAACACCCTGCCCTTGCACTCGCGGCGGCGAAAACATTCTTCACCGCGCGAACGCAGGCACAACATGAAGCCGGAGATCATGTGATTATCGTGGGTGAGGTGCTCTCATTTAGCGATGGTATTTCGCAGCCCCTGACCTTCTTTAGAGGGAAGTTCCTTCCTGGGCCAAAAGCGTAGGTATCTCTTCTATTAGATCGGTAGCAACAAGTGGGATGCGCCGCTTAAGAGCCGATTGTGCTGCTGCAGAAAAAATTTCGACTCCATGAGCAAGAATTTCTGCTCCACTTTCCAATGAGTCTGGTCGATGCGAAGCGATCATCGACCCGATAAGTCCAGCAAGAACATCTCCAGTGCCCGCGGTGGAGAGCTCACTCCCCGCTACCTGATCGATGAAGGTAATGCCTGCTGGGGTCGCCACAATTGAAGCTCTTCCTTTGAGTAAGACGATTGCATTGAAGGCACGGGCTGCATTTAGTGCACACGACTGCCTATCTCCGGGATCAAATCCCATCTTCTTTATTTCACCCTCATGTGGCGTAAGAATCCAGATTGCATCCGTTGGTGCTGGCTCTGTAATCAAGGCGAGCGCTCCGCCATCAATAATCAGCCTTCGACATTCTGGTAGCTGGGAAAGATTGGGCGATCCCGGACCAACTACTGCAGCATCGACATGCACGCTCTCAAGGCTCTGAAGTGGAACAACATCCGGGTAAGCGCGTAAGACCAGATCAGTCGGCAAACTTTCGCGTGAGAGGTAATTGATGTAACCAGATCCGCCTCGTCGCGCGCCACCAACAGTAAGTACCGCTGCGCCCGGAAAATTCTGCGATCCTGCATCAATTAGCAGACGACCTGAAGTGTATTTATTTCCAAATGAATCACGTTGATAAAGATAAGCGCGAAACTTATTGTTGATCGTCGCCAAACTGACGGCGCTCCCAGCGCTCTTCCAGCATGCTGTTGAAGCGAGATCTCCGCTTCTCTCGCGGCGCCTTCATTCCTTGAAGAGTTGCGCGGGAGGTAGTAATAAGTCGATAGACGCCAGCAAGAGCGATGATAAATCCGGCAACTCCCGCGATAATCACTTGAGTGACCAATCCGACGAAGAGAGTAATGAAGCCCACTGCAATCAAAGTCAGGCTCAGGAGAGGAGAGCGCTTGCTCTTCTTCTGCGATAACGCAGAGACAAGTTTTGGATCCTCTTGTGAGAGCGCAGCTTCCATCTCTGCAAGTAAGCGCTCTTCATGTTCAGATAGTGGCATCGCCTTTTCGCGCTCCCTTCAGTTACCGCTTACTAAAAATCTTAGCCCAGGAGCGGGCTTACGGCTCACCCTCGATTGAGCCTATCGAGCCCGATTGGCTCTCAGGTTCGATGAGGCGGGCGGGTTTGAGCGCCCCGCCGCCAAAGCGCCGGCGGGCCCGATCGAGGGCTTTATCGACCTGGCGCCAACCCTTCTCCCGCGAACCGAGAGTCAACTGTTCGACCAAATGCTCCTGGCTCTCAAGGTTCTCTAATCGAACTCCCACCAGCCGCACACGTGAGCGCACCAAAGCTAATCCGTTAAAAAGACGGCGCACCTGTTCATAAATCTCTTGGGTGCTATCGGTTGGTAGATCAATCGTCTTTGACCGGGTGATGGTAGTGAAATCACTAAATCGAATTTTGATTGAGATAGTCCGTGCGACCGATTCTTGATCTCGTAAACGCCGCGTGGCTCGCTCAGTCACTCGAAGAAGTTCAGCGAGCAGCTCTTCATTGTCATCGGTATCGCGTGCAAAAGTCTCTTCAGCGCCGATACTTTTATCGAGCACGCTCTCTTCGACCGCTCGATAATCTCGACCCCAGGCCAATTCATAGAGACTCTCCCCCTGGCTTGCACCGAGCGCACGAATAAGAGTATTTCGTGGAGTATGCGCGATATCACCGATTGTCTGTAGCCCTAATTGGGTAAGTGCATCTGCAGTCTTTGGACCCACTCCCCATAACTCGCGAACTGGAAGTGGGTGGAGGAAATCTAAAACGCGATTTTCGGGAATCTCTAAAAGTCCATTGGGCTTACATCGCCCCGATGCAAGTTTGGCGATCAACTTAGTCGTTGAGATTCCCACGGAGCAGGTGATTGCCAATTCAGATTCGATACGTGCGCGAATTTGATTTCCAATTTCGCGTCCATTTCCAATCAATCTAGTCGCACCTGAGACATCAAGGAATGCTTCATCGAGTGAGAGTGGTTCAACTCGTGGCGAAAAATCATTGAAGATTTTCATTACCTCGGCAGAGACTTCGCCGTAACGATGATGTCTGTTTGGTAAGAAGATCGCATCCGGAGCAAGTCTGCGCGCCTGCGCAACTGGCATCGCCGCACGGATACCAAAGGTGCGGGCACGATAATTTGCTGAGGTGACCACTGCGCGTGGCCCCGCGCCAACGACCACCGCTTTACCTTTAAGCGTTGGATCATCAGCCTCTTCCACTGAGGCGAAGAAGGCATCCATATCGACATGAAGAATGGTGCTCGCTTTATGCACTGGATGCACTGGCACTCTTCTCTTCTCCAGTAGTGGTTGCCATATTAATAGCCATATTAATAAGAGTATCCATCTGAGCCCGGACAACTGAGATATCGCCACTCTCGCGCCAGAGCGAGTACAACTCCCCAAGATCCCACGCGCAGTGAGCAAGGATGGAGACTCCGCGTGAGCCAGTTCGACGTAAGGTGCCATGTACCAGCAGAAGTTTCGAGTGGTAGAGGGTTCGCCCAGAGTGGAGTTGGGTATTTTCAAAGAAGGTCGCATCGCTACATCCAGTGCCATCATCGAGGGTAATGAAGATGACCCGTCGACCAGAGCGAACTGGTGGGCTCTGCAGCGCGACTTTGACCCCTGCGACAAGAAGTGGGGTACGTGAGCGATGGGTAAGAAGATCGGCTGCGCGAACTACGCCGAGGGCAGTTAAGAAATGGCGATAGAAGGCGATGAGGTGATGGCTGACATCAAGACCAAGGAGGTCAACCTCATGGCGGACCTTCTCGCTCTCTGTCAGCGCGGGTAATCCACTTGCAATCAATGAGCTCTGTTGGTCGTCGAAGAGTAGAACCATTTGATCGGATGAAGGAGCGCTCCATCGATCTAACTCTTTGTAATGAAGTAAGAGTTCACGTCGATTGATGCCGGGATGAAGGTGATCGAATGCGCCAAGGAGAATGAGGTTCTCGACAATAGGCTTAGAGACTCGAGCGCGATAGGTGAAATCGGCGCAATCGATAAATGGGCGGCCAGAGATAATCTCGCGCATCTGATGCTCATCGATACCCGAGATATCAGAGAGCGCTACTCGGATTCCATAACTGCCATTCACCTCTTCGACGAGATACTCACTCCCAGATCTATTGATATCAAGTGGGAGTAAGCCAACTCCCATCTGTCGCGCTTCATCAAGAAGTAATCGTTTGGGGTACATCCCGGGATCATGGGTCAGTAAGCCAGCGATGAAGTGTGCGGGGTAATGAGTCTTGAGCCATGCTGATTGATAGGTCGGTAACGCAAATGCAGCGGCATGGGCTTTACAGAAACCAAAGGATGCGAAAGCGCGAAGAACATCATTGACCTCTTCGACGACGCTGATTGGATAACCACGTTCACACCCGCGATTGATGAACCAGGGATAGAACTCGATACTTCGCTCGGGTTCGTTGAGGATGCGGCGATATGACTCAGCTTCGGCGAGCGAGATTCCCGCGATGGTGGCGATGATACGAATGACCTGTTCATGAAAGACGACAACGCCCTCAGTCTCAGCGAGGATCTCATAGAGCGATGGGTGGATAAGTCGGGGCGCGCTCCACCCTTGCCTGGCGCGAAGGAAAGGGGTGATCATGTCGCTCTTCACCGGGCCAGGGCGAAAGAGGGAGATATCGATAATCAAATCGTTGAAGAGTTCGGGGGCGAACTTGCCGATCAACTCACGTTGCCCGGGGCTTTCGATTTGAAAGATGCCAAGGGTCTTTGTCGAACGAATCAGAGTAAAGGTCTTTGCATCATCGAGAGCGATCTCATCGAGTGGAATATCCTTCTTATCGACGCGACGAATCTCACTGAGCGCATGTGCAATCGCTGATTGCATCCGGACGCCAAGGATGTCGAGTTTAAGAAGGCCCACGCTCTCGACATCATCCTTATCCCATTGCGACATTGGATAACCAGAGGCGCCCATCTGACTGGGCATCCGATCAAGGAGCGCGCTATCGGCGAGTATCACTGCGCAGGGATGCATCGAAAGATGGCGCGGCAACTTATCGAGTTGTTGGGCAAGGGTGATTGCCTTTCCCATCGCTCCGTTAATTGATAAATGGCGCAGCTCTGGCAGATCGCGAAGGGCATTGGTGATGTTCTTTGCGCGGATATGGGGCAGGGATTTTGCCAAGGTGTCGATCTCTTCGTGTGGCAGCGCTAGCGCTGCACCCACATCGCGAATCGCATGGCGCGCTCGATATGTTTCGACCATAGCAACTGTCGTTGTTTGCGCAGGGCCATGTGGCCAAGAGCCAGCAGGGTTATAACGAGCGAAGACTTGGTCGTAGATCTCTAATCGCCGCGCAGATTCGACATCGATATCGATATCAGGCAAGTCAGTGCGGAGCGTGGAGCAGAATCGCTCCATCAGCAATCCATGTTCAAGTGGATCGACTCCTGAGATGCCGAGTAGATGGCAGATGAGCGACCCAGCGCCGCTGCCCCGCGCCGCAACGCGAATCCCAGAGCGGCGAGCGCTATCGACGATATCGGCAACGGCAAGGAAATATGCCTCGTAACCTAATGAGTAAACGGTCTGCAGCTCTTGATGTAGTCGCTCAGTAGCAACTTGCAATCTCTCACCGGAGTATCGCGAGGTTAATCGCACCTCACATCGCGCTTTGAGGTGCTGAGCCATTTCGTTATAAGAAGAGAGGCCAACAACCTGTGGTTCGGGCAGATGGACTCCCCCTAATCCAATATCACGCGTTGGGGAGAGTTCACATCGTTGCGCCCATTCATCTGTTGTGGCGAGTAATTCATATTCATTCTTCTCGCCAGCGCTTGCTGCGATCTCTCTGGCAATCTGGAACATCTCTGCGCTACTTTTTAGATAGGCCTGATCTGTCTTATTCTCAGTATGGCGAGGTGAGAGCGGAACAAGTTTGCGAATCGCATCGAGCACATCGGCTACTGGCGCATCGCTTGCGTGGAGCATTCGGACGTTATTACTGAGGATGACTGGCGCTTTCATCATTCGACCAAAGAGGAGCATCTTGCCGGCATGATGCGTTGACCACTTCCCCGTTCCTGAAATGCGGTGTGAGAGCGCTTCGATGGTGATGAGATCGCGCGGAAAGTATTCACTCCACTCATTAAGTGCCCGCTCTGCCAAGTCGGCGCGATTATCTGCGATATGGCGACCAACATCAGAATCAGGGCCAAGTAAGAAAATCAATCCTTTGCCATAGCGAGAAAGGTTCTCCCGGGTGAGCAGACCTTCTTCTGTTGCTGAAATGAGACGAACAAAATTTCGCCACCCTGCAGGAGTAGCAAGGAGGGTTGCGCGTGGATATTTTCGCTCTACCTCCGCACCGCCCTTTGCCGGAGTTGTTCGAGCTGAACGAGTAAGTGAATGAGTGAGTAAACGAGTGAGTAATGGTGGAGCGATGAGAAAGTCGCTGCCAAGGATCGGTGCGATATTTGCCTTCGCACAGGCTTGGGTAAAACGAATCGCACCAGCAAGGCCACCGAGTTCGGCGCGATCGGTAAGAGCAAGGGCTGACATCTCTAATTCGCTAGCGCGCGCAACGAGCGCTTCGGGAAGTGCGGTGCCATATTTGAAGGAGTAGCCACTGGCGCAATGGAGATGGGTAAAACGGGCACGGAGCATCGCTCAACTCCCTCCCCAGTATTTCCAGTACTCCCAGTACTCCCAGTATTCGAACAAATGTTCGAATAAGTACCCTAGCCGCCCCCTCAGACAGCGGGCAACCCCCTGGCTTATGCTCTTGGGCATGAACCTTTTCCAGGGCGCCAGCAGGTGGCTGAGGGCGGGCCTGGCTGGCCTCGCAATCATTTCGATCACCATAACTAGCGCACCGAGCTCGCTCAGCGCCGAGCTCGAAGATGAACTGATCAAGGTTCCGACGGAGACTTCAGTTCTCAACACCGGAGTGATGTTCCGGAATACTCAGGGTGGATTTATGGAGTCAGGGTTATTCGCCAGATACCCGAATGATGCGCGAAATAACTTTCGTATCCGAACCTGCACCGATATGAAAGATCCTCTCTGCGATGATGCCACCTCGCTCTACTACAGCACCTTCTTGCCACTATGTTCAATTAGCACTTCCTTTGATTGCGTCGAGAAGTTCGTTGCCCGAATTGGCGATGGAAAAGAACTCACTGCAACTCTCGATACGATTCAACCGTCACCATCGCTATCGCCATATAAAGCGGACGCCTCAAAGAATCTTGTCGGACCCGGACAGGCTTTAGTCTTCACGATTCCAGGGGCTGAACATCCCGGTGGCAATCGGTATCTGCTCTCAGTTGCGCTTAATGGCGCAACGCCAGAGGGGGCGCATAAACCCGGACAGGAGTACGGAAATTTTACTCCCTACAACATCCAGATGTCCGTTGATGCAGTTGATTATGTGCCAGCAACTAAACCTGGTGAGTTTCAAAAAGGTCGCTGGTATTTCTATGAAGCAGAGCAGAATCTTGCATTACAGAAGAACCCCTTCAGCACGTGCGCCGTCGAAGAAGATTCCTTTTGCATGAACAAGCGGGCCTTTCCGCAAGATATCCGCTTTCAAGTTGTACTAAGGCTCCGCTCCTCGACTAATGGTTGGCTCTATGGACGGGTGCAAAAACCTGACGTGTCTATCACTTCGATTCCTGGCGGTGAGCGATGGGATGTTTCCGCGGCACCCGTACGGATTCCACAAATTTGGGAATTTGTGCCGCTCTCACAAATGCCCAGCACTTTTGAAAAATGGAAATCTGAGAATTGGGAGGATGTCCCTGGCTCTCAATTACAAGATAGCTCGACCAGCCCACCATCACTTGTGCGAATACCGAACGCGCTTAACGTCGGCGGAGTGGATACTTCCATTAAATGGCTCAACTACTGGATGCCGATTACCGGAGATAAGGCGACCGCCACCCCTGGTATGTGGAGTATTCGTAACTTAGGGCCCTCTGAAATGAATAACGCGAGTAACTGTTACGACTCCAATAGTTACAAGGAGAAACGCGTTACAGGGATGGTCACAAGTAATGCAATGATCACCACCGCTGGTCCCCCGCTCTTTGATCAAAAGGAGCAGGCGCTCATCTACCAAGTGGCCGGACCACACTTTGAGCGAGATGGAAAGACCTTATTTCGTGGCACCTACGATCTCATCATGCGAAAAGATGTTGCTCGTTGCTTATATAAATTTACCGACGCACCAATCAAGGCGAGCATCTCAGTCGTTTCCGCGAATGGCGAGGAAATCGTTGAGACTGAACAAATTGCTGAGCGGAACGATGCAAGTGGTGAATGGATAACTTTGGGCAAGTATGGATTTACCTTCTCTTCCCCTAAATTAAAGGTAAGACTCACTCAAGAAAAGTCAGCTGAAACCAAAAATTCAGCCGCTGCCGCACAATCTGGCGCTGTAGTAAAACCAAAAATTCAGCCAAGCAAAAAATCTATAGTCTGCGTAAAAGGAAAGGTGCAAAAGATTGTCACCGGCGCGAAACCAAAATGTCCCACTGGTTTCCGCACCCGCTGAGATACTGTCCCTGTGAATATGAGTGTGCATATGAGTGTGAATATGAATGTGAATATCGGTGACCTCTCCGGCAAGAGCGCAGTAGTCACTGGAGCTAATCGAGGGATTGGCGCGGCTATCGCTCTGGGGTTAGCCAAGGCGGGCGCAGATATCGTCGCGACTAGTCGCCAGATGAGCGCGGCCGAAGAGATCGGGCGTGAAGTTACTGCGCTCGGACGAAAGTTCACCCCCATCGCCGCCGACTTAAGTGATCGAAAACAGAGCAGCGAATTCGCTAGCCGCGTCCTTGATCTTGTGCCCCGGGTCGACATTCTCATTAACAATGCAGGGATCACAGCGCGCTATCCGGCCGCAGAGATACCACTTGAAGAGTGGGATCGAGTGATGGAAGTCAATCTCAATTCGCAATTCATTCTTGCCCAAGGATTCGGTCGTCACATGATCGACAATGGCGCCGGTCGTATCATCTTTATTGCATCCATCATGTCGTTCCAAGGTGGTTTGAAGATTCCCCCGTACGCCGCAAGTAAACATGCAATTATTGGATTAACTAAAGCGCTCTCCAACGAGTGGTCTGCGCTAGGTGTAAATGTCAATGCAATTGCTCCGGGATATATAGCTACCGATCACAACACAGCCCTTCGCTCCGATCCGGTGCGAATGCCTGAAGTGAGCTCTCGGATTCCTATTGGTCGCTGGGGTGTTTCCGATGATGTAGTCGGAAGTGCGGTCTTTCTCTCCGGAAGCGGCGCTAACTACATCTCAGGATCAGTCATCACTGTAGATGGTGGCTGGATCGCTCGCTAACCCTTGAAACACGCAGATTTCTTAGATAGTTGAAATTTCAACTTTATTTAGATATCTTTCTATGAGGAAATATCAGTCAATCTAAGGAGTTGCATGGACATTGTATTAATCGTGGGGCGAATCCTCTTCGCTCTCATCTTCATCAATTCAGGCTTTGCACATTTCGCTAAACGTGAAGTGCTGACAGGGTATGCACAATTCAAGAAGGTGCCCGCGGCAAAACTCGCTGTTCCGCTCACCGGACTCATGATCCTTCTTGGCGGATTATCGATTGTCCTAGGAATCTGGATGGACCTTGGCGCCCTTCTTCTTGCTATCTTCTTGGTCTTCTCTGCATTTATGATGCATAACTTCTGGACTATGGACGATGCCACTCAGAAGATGAATGAGACCGTTGCATTTTTCAAGAATCTTTCCATGGCAGGTGCTGCACTCATCATTCTCGCCGTTATCGCAAATGGTGGAGATCTCGGCGCAAACCTCGGAGATGTCTCACTCTTCAGGAATTAACGGAGAATTTCATTTCAAAAGAGTCGGCAGATTAAATCTGTCGGGTCTTTTGCGTTACCCTCATCCGTGTGTTCGAGTTAGCTAGCGCCGCGCTCCTCGGGGCGATCATGGGAACGGCTCTCGGCCTTGTCGGCACTGGTGGCGCCATTTTGGCTGTTCCAGCCCTTGTTTACCTCTTCGACTTCCCCGCCTTAGAAGCAACTACCGCCTCGCTCGTGATTGTGATCGCCGCAGCTCTGGTGAGCGCTCAAGCGCGGGCGAAAGCCGCACAAATCGATTATCGCCGCGCCTTAGTGCTCTGGGCGATTGGATTGGCCGGAAATGCGATCGGTGCCATCGCATCCCAGCGCGCTTCGGATTTCATATTGCTCTTTGGAATCTCACTCATCATCCTCGCTGCGTCGATCAGTATGTTCGTGCGCTCATTCCAAGGTGAGATAGTCGCAAAACATCGCCACCCCATTGCACTTCCGATACTCGGAACGCTCATTGGTTTCATTGCAGGTTTCTTCGGTGTCGGTGGCGCCTTCCTCGTTGTGCCCACGTTGATTCTCGCCTTTGGAGTCTCTGCCCACATAGCCGCAGGCACGGGGTTGATTGTCATGCTCCTTAATAGCTCCACGGCGCTCCTGGTTCGCTATGAGTTGTGGAACGATGTTCAGTGGAAGATTCCGCTGGTGATTCTTGTCAGCGCAGTAGTCGTGGCATGGGTAGCGGCTGAAAAGGGAACCCGATTGAAATCGAAATCTCTCGAACGTGGATTTGCCGGGTTACTACTTGCAGTTGGTCTCTTTACCTTTATTGAGACAGTCTTTCTCTCCGCATAAGGCGGAGTAACCTTCTGATCATGAGTGAGCAAGTAGCAAAACACCCCAGCGTGATACGAGTCCAAGCGCGGCTTCACGAATTGGCCCTTCCCGGTGAAGTGCGCATCCTCTCTGACTCTGCCCGTAGCGCTAAAGAAGCTGCATCCGCTCTTGGTGTCGAGGTCGGCCAAATTTGTTCCTCGCTCATCTTTGCCAGCGCAGGAAAACCCATCTTGATTCTCACCTCAGGTCGCCATCGCGTCGACACCGAAAAGGTCGCCTCGGAACAGGGCATAGCAAAACTAGAGCGAGCAGATGCAGATCTAGTGAAGAGCGCTACCGGCTTTGCAATTGGGGGCGTCGCCCCGATCGCTCATACCCACCCGATTACTACTTATTTAGATCTCGCCTTAAACGAGTACCCAGTTATCTGGGCGGCAGCCGGCCATCCACACGCCGTCTTCCCCACCACATTCGATGAACTTCTTCGCGTAACTGGTGCCACCCCGATTGCGGTGGCAACAGAGTAAGAGAGTGCGAGAGAATCGTGACATGGCTGTGAAGTTCCAACGATTCTCGCAAGAGAGAGCTCAGGCGAAGAGTTCGCGCACTTCTAGTTCTTCTAGCACTTCCAGCTCTTCGGAAATACCTATTCTTCTTGTCCATGGGATGGGTTCTGCCGACACAGTCTGGAAGCCACTGATTCCCCACCTCCAAAATTTCAGTGAGGTCATCACCTGCCTACTTCCCGGACATGGCGGCAATCCACTCGATCCTCGGATGACGATGGATCCCTATTCGCTAGCCAAGCATCTGCAGGAAGAGATGGTGCGCGAGGGAATCGAGCGCGCACATGTCGTGGGTAACTCACTAGGTGGCTGGATAGTCCTTGAACTTGCCGGCCACTTCCCCGAGCGGACCAGCACTGTTACCGCACTTGCACCTGCAGGGCTCTGGTTACATCCTTTCTTCCTCAGAATCCCTGGCACCGATGCGGCAAAACGAATCGCAAATAGCACCAACAACTTCGCACATATCGGATTACGACTTGGCGTCGCACAGCGGTTGGGTTTCTCTCGTGTCTCACCACGATGGAAAGAGATTAGTTACGAGACGATGCTCGATGCCGCCAGAGCGATGGCACAATCTGATGGGTACTACCCGGCTTGGGATGCATTCCTCAACAAGCGCTTTGATACACCCATCAATAATGACATTCCCATCACGGTGATCTTCGGTGATAAGGATCGCGCGCTACCAGCAAAGACCTGCCAAGAGCGCTCGCTTCTCCCAGCCCACGCTCGCTGGGTCACTCTCGAAAACACCGGCCATGCTCCGATGTGGGATAGCCCTGCTGAAGTCGCCACTGAAATCTCCAGGCATGTATTGGTATGAACATCACGATCTTTATTTGGAGAGTGCGCACTCGCTCCATTCCCTTCGCAATAGCGCGGATGGCTCTAGATCGCTTTGCGCTCCGTAAAGTTGCTGGCCTTACCTTCTTCAAACTCTTAGGAACTGGAAAGGGCGAAACCTTCACTCCCCGCGATGCGGACTTGCGACAGTGGGGTTTGCTTGTTGTGGGAAGCGAAGGGGCAATAACCGAGGTGAAGAGTTTGCCACTAGTGCGCCGTTGGGCCGCTCGCGCAACCGAGAGCGCACATTTTGATTTGCAGACTCTCTCCTCACATGGCCAATGGGCTGGGCGCGAACCGTTCACAACAGGAGATGAGAGTTCGGTGCGAAGCAAACCTGCTGGAGCAGTAGCGGCAATCACTCGAGCGCGAATCAAAGCTTCCAAAAACTTTCGATTCTGGCGAGCAGTACCCCCAGTTATCGAAGCGCTCGATAACGCACCTGGATTGATTGCGGCAATCGGTATTGGCGAGGCACCTATCGGCTTACAAGGAACATTCTCGCTCTGGAGCGATGCGCAATCGCTCCGGAACTTTGCCTACAAGAGCGATGCTCATCAAAAGGCCATCACCGCAACGAAGGAGATTGGTTGGTATAGCGAGGAGTTATTCGCACGATTTTCTGTAGCGAGCGCTTCGGGCAGAGTTAATGGAATAGCAGTAGGCAATACGGCAGACTAACCACCGTGTCTATCCGCAATTACACCCCCAGGAAGCGTGAGCGACGTGGACCAAGTCGCATCGAGACTCTTCTACTCTGGGGCACGCTCGCGGTAGCCATCGCTTTTCAAATCTCTTACCCCTTATTAGAGGGTGAACCGCTCCGCTTGATCACCATTGGAACCGTCTATGCCGCAGCGTTAGCAACGCTCACCAATGCCTATCTCTCACATGGAAGCAGGTATGCGCTTGGATACTTTGCTATTACTTTCACCTTCGGTTTAGCAATCGAACATATTGGAATCACTACTGGCTGGCCCTTTGGAAGTTACAGTTACGATATTTCGCTGGGAGCATTCTTCTTTAGCATCCCGCTCGTCGTTCCCTTTGCCTGGATGATGCTTAGCCATCCGATCTTAATTGCAGCGCGTGCGCTCTCTCCCCGATGGACTGTTGTCATCGGTGGTTTTGGATTGATGGCATGGGACCTCTTCCTTGACCCGCAGATGGTCAGCGCCGGCCGTTGGAGATGGAACGACACCTCGCCCCATGTCCCCTTTCAACCCGAGATACCACTCTCCAACACCTTCGGTTGGTTCCTCTCAGGCATCATCCTGATGACGCTCTTACACACCTTGTTACCAAAGGAGCGACGCAAGAATGGAGTCAATACCAATGCCGGTGATGCCCTTCTTATCTGGACCTGGTTCTCGGGAGTTGTCGGGAATATTTTCTTCTTCTCTCGTCCAGGAGTTGCTTTTGTCGGCGGCTTAACCTTCGCCCTCTTTCTCTTCCCGTATCTCTTCAAGCGATGGATCAACCGTCAGTGACAACTATTATTTATGTCCTCGGTTTTCTCCTTGCAATCCACTCGATCATCAATGCTCTCTTACTCCGCCGCCCAGGTAGATCGGATGTCATCTCAGAGAAGGTAGCGCTTTTAATACCCGCGCGAAATGAAGAGTTGAATATCAAAGCGTGCTTGGAGAGCGTGCTAAATCAAAAAAATCTCAATAATTTCACCGTTTATGTTCTGGATGATTCGTCGACTGATGGAACGAATCAGATCCTCCGCGAAATAGCAGCAACTGAACCTCAACTATCGATTCTGCGCGGGAGAGACCTTCCTGAAGGATGGACCGGAAAGAACTCTTCCTGTTGGCAACTAGCCAATGCCGCCCAAGAATCTGATTATCTCGTCTTCGTCGATGCGGATGTTCGACTTCGCAATGATGCGGTAGCAAAATCCATTAACGCCCTACGTAGGTTGCAGTGGAAATTTATCTGCCCATACCCCAGGCAAATTGCCCGTAGTTGGAGCGAATGGCTCATTCAACCGTTGTTGCAGTGGAGTTGGATCACCACCCTGCCGCTGAGAATCGCTGAACGATCGCTTCGACCCGAACTCACCGCGGCCAACGGACAATTTTTCATCGTCGAAAAGGGAGCGTACTTCACTGCTGGTGGCCATAAAGCAATTCATGAAGAGGTCCTCGATGACATTCATCTCGCTCGACAGATGAAACGTAATGGTTTTCGCGGCAATGTCATCGATGGGAGCAGTATCTCGAGTTGTCGCATGTATCGCTCCTGGGATGAATTGCGCGATGGATACACCAAATCCCTCTGGTCGGCATTTGGCTCCATTCCTGGAGCGCTATTAGTCATCATCTTCCTCATCTCGCTCTACATCTTCCCAGCGCTTATCGCACTTGCCGGTTATAGCTGGGGAGTATCGCTTCTGCTCTTCGCCTTCATCTCTCGGTTGATGGCAGCGATTCGCAGTCAATCATCGATTACTAGCGCGCTGGCCCACCCGATTGCAATCTCGCTGCTCTGCTACCTCATCGTCAGATCCTGGTGGCTCAAACGAAAAAATCGACTGGAATGGAAAGCTCGATCTCTGTGAGCGCGGAAAAAGTAGAGAAAATAATCGTCATTGGTGGCGGACTCGGTGGATTAAGTGCTGCCATCCGTCTTGCTAAAAAAGGTTTTTCAGTTCACATCTTCGAACGGAGCGCCACCATCGGTGGCAAGTGTCGTGTCGAAGAGTTTGATGGCCACTTCTTCGACACCGGTCCCTCACTTCTCACCCTGCCCGCTGTCTATCGCGATCTCTTCCTAAAAAGCGGCGCTCCCCTTGAAAGCGAACTCACCCTCCATCTGGTGGAACCAGCATTTGATTATTACTTCGCTAGTGGCAAACGCTTAACACTTCCCAATGCCAGTCGCGCCGGTGTGGCAGCGGCAATCGAAGAGAGTTTTGGCGCTAAAAGCGCGCAAGAGTGGATTGCACTAATGGATCGAGCCGAGGCGATGTGGGATATCTCCCGAGAACCCTTTGTCGAATCAGAATTACGGGGATTCTTACCGCTACTACGTAGACCTGGCTTTCTCTCTAGCCTTCGAACAATCGCTCCTTTTACTTCGCTACGCGCGATGGCAGAGCGCTATCTCTCGACCCCAGAGCTGATTACGTTGATAGATCGCTATGCCACATACACAGGATCTGATCCGAGAAAGGCTCCCGCAGTCCTTCTAACGATTGCGTACATAGAGCAAGTCTTTGGCGCATGGCATATCGAAGGTGGGATTGGCCAGTTGAGTTCCGCGTTAGAGCGACGCGCTCGTGAACTTGGAGTGGAGATCCACCTGAATACCTCTGTTCGTGCAATCACCACTTCAGGTAACCAGGCAACGGGGGTGACTCTCGATGATGGCCGAGTAATCTCGGCTGACTATGTAGTGAGCAATGCAGATGCCCAGATTACCTACGAGAGATTATTGGATAACCCAAAGATTGCTCGAAGAGAGCGAAGGAAACTTCGCCGGGCAACGCCATCCTTCTCGGGCTTCTATCTACTCTTAAATCTCAAGGGACGAAATCCAGAGCAAAAGCATCACACCGTCTCTTTTCCCCACGATTATGGCGCCGAATTCGATTCCCTCTTTACAACGCTACAACCTGTGCAGGATCCCACGCTCTACATCTGCTCTCCTATGGATAAGAGCATGGCGCCAGAGAATTGCGAGTCCTGGTTTCTGCTAGTGAATGCTCCTCGACATAGTAGAGGGGGTGATGGCTTCGACTGGCTCACTCCGAATGTTGCCGAAACGTACGGCGAACACTTACTTAACCTGCTTGAGCAACGAAATCTCCTCGATCGCAGCCGAATCCTCTCTTCACAATTCCGATCACCTGCCGATATTGAAAGGATGTTTAACGCTCCAGGTGGGGCTATTTATGGAAATTCAAGTAATGGTGCAGGCGCAGCATTTAATCGCGCATCCAATCGCTCACCAGTGCAGGGATTATTCCTCACCGGAGGTTCTGCGCATCCTGGTGGTGGTGTGCCGCTCGTGGGAATCAGTGGCGAGATTGTTGCTAGCGCAATTGCTTCCGAGCCATTGCGCTAAATTGCACAAATGCGAACGCCTGCATTATTAACCAAATAACTGTGACAACTTCAAGCGATTGCGAAATGACACTCTCCCCCAAAAAGCCGAGCGCAACTAACAAGCCTCGCACCGGGCGTTCGCAAATGGTGACCACTCCAAGAACGTTCCCAGAAAGCTGGTTCAATTTTGCCCGACCATATTCTTGAGTTGCCACAAAGAGCCAGGTGAGCAACAGTAGCGCTGGCGAAATCCCCGCGTAATAAAGGGCGCCAATCCAGAGTAGTTCGGTGATTCGATCGACAATTCCATCCCACACCCCACCGAGAGCAGAGCTCTTCTCTCGAATGAGCGCTACTGCGCCATCGAACCCGTCAACTACCAGCGAAGCGAGAATTAAAAGGGCAATCACCCAGTTATCACGTGAAAGGAGGGCCGCCCCTGCAAGTAGTGGTCCGAGCAGAGTGACGAGATTCGGGGTGAACTTAAGAAATACGAGAGGTTGTACCAAGTAGAAATTTATGGAGAGATAACCGCGCGCGATGCCCGTGACCTCTTCACCTTCGACAAAACCATGAACCCTCGACCACGCTCGAAGATATTCGCTCCTGTTCACGAGTGAATTCCTAAGTTTGCAACGACTTCTCTGGTAGCGGGAGAAGAATTCAATGTAAAAAAATGTAGAGCGCCTACTCCGATATCGAGTAACTCTTGGCAAAGAGCAGTTGCCACCTCTACTCCTAGCCGCGCAACTGCCGTGGAGTCATCGGCTACGGCTTCAAATCGCTGACGAATTGAGTGAGGAATCTCCGTCCCTGAGAGTTCAGCAAAACGAATGAGCTGCTTAACATTGGTAACCGGCATGATCCCAGGGATCAATCTGACCTTAATCTGCGCTCGGTCGACCTCCATCATCAATCGCTGCCAGGATTGAACATCGAAGAAAAATTGGGAGATTGCAAAACTCGCTCCGTTGTCGACTTTTCGTTTTAATGTCTCGATATCTTCATCTTTACTCTTGCTTGCAGGATGACCATCAGGGAAGACTGCTACGCCTACTTCAAATCCCATCGACGCGGCTAGGTGTACCAACTCGTGAGCATGATTGAGCCCCTCTGGAGTGGATATCCACTCACCTCGCGGGCCACTTGGCGGATCTCCCCGTAGGGCAAGGACTCGGGAAATTCCAGCGCTTTGATACTGCTCCAAAATTGTTCTGAGTTCAGCGCGAGTGGCCCCAACGCAGGTGAGGTGCGCAACGGTGGCAATTCCGGTTCGAGCAGTAATCTCTGAGGTGATGCGAAGCGTTCGATCGCGGGTACTGCCCCCCGCCCCATAGGTCACCGATACAAAATCGGGCGAAATATCAGAGAGTTGAGCGAGCGCGCTCCATAACTTCTCCTCTCCTAATTCATCCTTAGGTGGGAAGAACTCAATCGATACCTGCGTTCTCACGGCAGTCAGGGTAGCGTTGCCACATGCTCCCTGGCTCCCAGTTAGGCGTAAAAGCGGGAAAAAAAGCGATCGACCAAGCCCTAGAAGATTTTCTCGCCAATGCTCGAGCGACCCTCGATGCGATTGACCCCAACCTCGCCCCAATAAATGGTGCGTTCACTGACTTTCTCGCCGGCGGCAAGCGACTTCGCCCACTCTTTGCTCTTGCTGGCTATCTCGGAGCAGGCGGAGATCTCACCAAGCCCCACCTTGAGCGGATCTATAAGGCAGTAATAAGTCTGGAGTTGCTCCAAGCATGCGCGCTCATTCATGACGACATGATGGATGGATCGGATACTCGACGAGGAGCTCCTTCAATACATCGTCGCTTCGAAGAAGAACATCGCAAGCGAGATGGCGTAGGTGATAGCGCTAGTTTTGGTGGCGCAGCCGCACTGCTCTTAGGGGACCTCGCGCTGGTCCTATCCGCACAGGCCCTCCATCTCTCCGGCATCACCAATGTTCAACTTGAGAGAGTCAACCCAATCTTTGACACGATGAAGGTGGAATTAATGGCAGGGCAATATCTCGATATGCATGCGGGAAGTAGGCGTGAAGTCTCAGTTGATGATGCCCTAAAGATTGCCACCTACAAGTCAGGTAAGTACACCATTGAACGACCACTTCACTTCGGTGGTGCGCTCGCGCTCACTACTCCAGAGTTGTTCACTATCTATAGTGATTACGGAATACCGCTGGGAATCGCCTTCCAACTTCGCGACGATTTGCTCGGAGTATTCGGAGATGCCTCGCTAACAGGTAAACCCACTGGTGATGATCTCCTCGAAGGTAAACGGACTGCTTTGATCTCATACGCCCTCTCTCATATGAACGGGCAGAGCGCTTCTGACTTCAAAAAGCGATTTGGAGACCGTAACGCCACTCCAGAAGAGATAGAACAGATGCGTGAGCAAATTAACAATTCTGGCGCTGTCGAATTCATCGAGAAATTAATTGCGGAAAAAACTACCCTTGCCTTAACAGCAGTTTCCAATCCACGGATTACCGCAGCTGGGCAAGAGCTTCTCACTGAGCTTGCCCTAGCTGCCACGAAGAGGAGCGCTTAATGCGAAAAGTTCCCGGTGCTACCGACAAGGTAGTCATCGTCGGCGCTGGACTTGGCGGATTGAGCGCTGCGCTTCGTTTGGCAGGGGCTGGGCGCGAGGTCACTATCGTCGAACGCGAGAGCGTTCCTGGCGGGCGTAATGGATTACTTGCAGATCAGGGATATCGCTTTGATACCGGACCAACTGTGCTCACCATGCCATCACTCATTGAAGATGCCCTCAATGCTGTAGGCGAGAAATTATCTGATTGGCTGGAGTTGATCCCACTTCGTCCACTCTATCGAGCCTTTTATCACGATGGCTCGCAATTGGATGTCTTCCCCGACACCGCTGAGATGGAGGCAGAGATTGCCCGCGTCATCAGTCCCAGTGAAGCGCTTGGCTATCGCAAGTACGTCGACTTCGTCACCAAGTTGTACAAATATGAGATGAATGATTTCATCGATAGAAATATCGATTCACCGCTCCAACTGGTCACTCCCAATCTTGCTCGCCTAATCGCTATTGGCGGCTTTCGACGGTTGGCGCCAAAGGTTAGCCAATATCTCAAAGATCCACGGACCCAAAAGGTGTATTCATTCCAAGCGATGTATGCGGGAGTAAGTCCACAGCAAGCGCTCGCAATTTACGCCGTTATTGCCTATATGGATTCAGTCAATGGCGTCTTCTTCCCTAAGGGTGGCATGCATGCAGTTCCACGCGCTCTAGCTGGAGCGGCAGAGAAGCATGGAGTGAAGATCCGCTACTCCACCACAGTATCGAGCGTTGCTACGCGCAATGGCCGTGCTACCGGGGTCATCACCAGCACCGGTGAACATATTCCCGCTGATGTCGTAGTTCTTAATCCAGATTTACCCATCGCTTATCGCGAGCTGCTTGATAAAGATCCGTGGGATATCAAACGATTAAATTACTCACCATCGTGCGTGGTGATGTTGGTAGGTTCCAACAAGCATTATGAGCACATCGCCCATCACAATATCCACTTTGGCCAATCCTGGGATGGCGTCTTCGATGAATTAATCAAGAAGAAAACCTTCATGAGCGATCCCTCGCTTCTGGTGACTCTCCCGACATATGACGATCCTGCATTAGCCCCTGCCGGTAAGTCCTCCTACTACGTACTCTTTCCCACGCCCAATTTGAATTCATCCATTGATTGGCAACGCGAACGGGGTCGATACCGCGATGAAATGATTCGTGTGTTGGAATCTCGCGGTTATACCGATTTTGGTGCGGGAATTGAAGTTGAACATCTCACTACGCCAGTGGAGTGGCGAAACCAGGGAATGGAAGCGGGCGCACCCTTTGCTAGCGCACACACCTTCTTTCAAACTGGCCCATTCCGTCCGCGCAATCTTGCGCGCGGTATCGAGAACGTGGTCTTCACTGGTTCAGGTACCCAGCCCGGAGTTGGTGTACCGATGGTTCTGATCTCCGGCAAATTGGCAGCGGAGAGAATCATAGGTAAATGAGTACATGAGTGATAGAGAACTTGATGCTGCTGGGATTCACGCTCCACAATTGCGAGCATCATATTTAGAGTGTAAACGACTTAACTCGCTTCATGGGAAGACCTATTACTTAGCAACGCTCCTGCTGCCACCAGGTAAGCGCCCCTTTGTCCATGCGCTCTATGGTTTCGCACGATATGCCGATGAGATTGTCGATGACCTTGCTTCGACCTTAACGGTCGAAGAGAAAGATTCAGAGTTACGGAACTGGAGCGAGAAACTGCTCGCTGATTTAGCTAATGGAAAAAGCACTGACCACATTGGCGCCGCCCTGGTTGATACCGTCACCCGATTTGAGATTCCCATCGAGCATTTTCGGGCTTTTCTCCATTCAATGGCGATGGACATCTCGGTTACTCGCTATGAAAGTTATTCAGATTTGATGGAGTATGTATACGGCTCGGCTGCGGTAATCGGGTTGGAAATGGTGCCGATATTAGGCGCGCTCTCACCCGATGCATACCCAGCGGCTGAGAAACTTGGCATCGCTTTTCAATTGGCAAACTTCATCAGAGATGTCAGCGAGGATTTAGATCGAGGACGGATATACCTGCCCCTCGATGAATTGCGCTCCTTTAATGTCCCAGAAGAGATGCTTAACGAGCGCCGGTTAACTCCAGAGATAAAGGAGGCGCTCCGCTTTAACATAGAGCGAGTTCGCCAATTACAACGCGAGGCGACTCCTGGAATTGCGCTCCTTGCACCTGAGAGTAGGGCGTGTATCGAGGCGGCAAGTGAACTCTATTGTGGCATTGTCGATGAAGTAGAGAAGATTGATTACCAAATTTTCGATAAGAGGGCGAAGACTTCAACCTATCGCCGGCTATCAGTTGCTATTCCGGCCTTTGGTCGCGCTCTTGCTGCACGCCGCGCGAACCCCAATATATCCAAAGGCTGATTACTCCGAGAATCAGCGCAAAACCAAATAACAGATCTTCAACTGGTGCGCTGGCTATTCGAAACCCGATAATGAATGGATGACGATACATCACAATTTCGCGCGAGGTTAGCCACCAATTAGTAAGTAATTGAAAAGGCAAGATGATGGCATAAGAGGTCCAGAAAGCGCGTCGAAGAATCATGCGACGTCTCGTAAGAAATAAATCAAAGAGAATTGCTATCGGCACCGCAAGCAATGCAAGTTGGGTGTAGCTCATTTCTCATCACCAAAAATCCATTTCGGATTCTTCCGTTTAACTACTCCTACCGCCTCAATCGTCATAATTGCTGCCAGTGGCACCACGGTAAAGAAGAGAATCTCTTCAAAGGGAATCCCACCTGGAGTGAGAAGGCCAATTATCTGCTTGCTATCGAAATGCCAATGTCCTCTGCTGATTGCATATAGGTCCCAGATTATGAAAATGGTCGCTACTGGAAGGATGCTCAGCACAACTCTCCTGGCCCGACGTAACACTCCTACCTTGAGAAATATCTCCAGCCAGAATGAGCCAACAACAGTGAAGGTGATCATCGCTAAGTAACCAAACTTGAGCACGCCCCATGCTATCCTTTTGAACGCACGGGAGCCGAAGTACGGCTGAGAGGGTGGCTTGCCACCGACCGTTACAACCAGTCCGGTAATGCGGATTCGGAGGGGGTAAGTGATCTTTATGTTAGGCATTCTCGGGACAGTTCTTTTCACCGCCTGGAACTACCAAGTGACCATCTTGGAATTCACAGCAGCGCTCACTTCACTAATTGCGGTTTACCTTGGCACCACGGGCCGAAAAGTGATGTGGCCCTGGTGGATTGCAAGCTCTGCTCTCTATGCCCTTTGGTTCTTTGATGCGAAGTACTACGGTTCTTTTGCCACCCAATTTATCTTTATCGCATTCGGCATTTGGGGTTGGTTATCGTGGAAACGGACTGGAGCAGAGCCAGCAGCCCTCTCGCTCAAAGGTCGAGCGATTGCAGTGAGCGCATTTGCGCTCTCCTGGATTGCCTTTGCGCCATACTTAAAATCTATTGGAGCAGTTGCAATTTGGAGCGACACATTTGGATTGCTCGGGAGTTTGGTCGCGCAAGTGATCATGGTCAAGGAGAAATGGGAGAGCTGGGTATTGTGGTTTGCAGTTGATATCGTCCTTGCTATCCAATATTTCCGTGGTGGTGCCTACTTCACATCCTTGGTGTATCTAGTCTTCACGGCAATCGCGATACTCGGATGGTCACGCTGGTTAAGTCGGTATCGAAATGCACAACGCGCTCTTCGATAACATCACCGCGCTTCTTGATTCAGAGCGCGAACGCCCCGTTTTCCTCGTCATTGATGGGCCGGCAGGAGCAGGAAAGACGACGCTCGCACGGGAGATAGTCACCTCGATGGGCCAGGGTGAGGTAATCCATTGCGATGACCTCTACAACGGTTGGCATGATGCGCTCACACCTACTTTGGAGAAACACTTTCGTGAGTGGATCATTGAGCCACTAAATAAATCTCGCATGCCGCGTTACCGGAAATACAATTGGAGATCAGGCGGTTACGAGAGTGAAATCGAAGTGCCTAGCACTCGCCTTCTCATACTAGAGGGGGTAGGCGCAGCGCTTAAAAGTGTGACGGATTTTGCCGACCTCTCCATCTGGATGGAGATTGCCCCATCATTGGGGTTAGCGCGAGTTCTCAAGCGCGATGGCCCACAAATCGAAGAAGAGATGGTTACGTGGATAGCGAAGCAGGCTGAGTTTTTTGCAGAGCATCACAATCGAGAAAACTGCTCGATCCATTTACCTTACGGAGCGCCTGCCGAGCGCTAACCGGGGAATTTCATAGACTTTTGGAGTGTCGGACCGAGTAGGCGAAATCATCGATAGCCGTTATCAGATAACGAGCTTAATCTCCCGCGGTGGCATGGCAACTGTCTACTCAGCGATGGACTCTCGCCTTGATCGAACTGTTGCCATCAAAATCATGCATGAACATCTCGCTCAAGATGAAGAGTTCGTCTCACGCTTTATTCGTGAGGCAAAAGCAGCGGCAGCGCTCTCCCACCCAAATCTAGTTCAGGTATATGACCAAGGATGGAATCAAGGCGGGATACCCGCTGTCTTTCTTGTAATGGAATATATCCCAGGCGCAACCTTGCGCGATCACCTCTTTGCAGTCGGACAACTGGGTGCCAAGGAATCGCTCGAGATAATCGAGCAAGTTCTCTCTGCACTTGTTTATGCTCATCGTGCCGGCATCATCCATCGAGATATCAAGCCGGAGAACATCATGATTACCGCGGATGGCAGAGCCAAACTTGGCGATTTCGGTCTGGCGCGTGCAGTGAGTACGGGAAATACGCTAACTGCCGATGCAAATGTTCTGATGGGAACTGTTGCATACCTTGCTCCTGAACAAGTACAACGTGGGATTGCCGATGCAAAGAGTGATATCTACTCTCTGGGAATCGTGCTCTTTGAAATGCTCACCGGAAAGAAGCCCTATGAGGGTGATTCGCCAATCCAAATCGCCTATCGCCACGTTCACGACCGAGTCCCTGCCCCTTCGACTCTCGTGCCAGCAATTACAAAAGACCTCGATCTGCTCGTCTTGCGTGCGACTGCTCCAGATCCAGGTTTGCGTTATCAAAATGTCGGTGAATTTCAGGAATCGATACGGAAGAGTTTGCTCCTGCTCGATCCAGATGAGCAACAATTGAGTCTGCCGCTGGGCATTCCTGAAGAGTTGCGTCGAGTCAGCAAATACTCCAGCAAAGAGCCGAGAAAGAATGTAAGGAGAGTGTCACCTGATAGCGAGAGAAAGAGTGCGGAACGGAAAACTGAGATGACCAATCCAAAGGTAAGCAATACTGCAGAGATTCGGCGGCGGACCTCCAAGCGTGTTCGTCGTAATCGATTTATTGCCGTGGCTATTGCAGCCCTGATTGGCATTGCGGGTTGGTATCAACTCTTTGGACCAGGCTCTCAAAGCGCGATTCCTTCAGTGGTTGGTGCTACGAAGAGCGAAGCGGTAGAGACGATGGCCACCTTGGGGGTAAAGGTAAAAGTAACAAAGAATACATTTGATGAGTTGGTGCCGAAGGGCAAGATCATCTCAATGGCTCCCCCTGCCGGAAGTCGCCTTGGTGAGGGTGAGAGTATTTCCGTGATTATCTCCAAGGGACCCGAGCGTTACTCCATTCCCAATCTCAAAGGAAAGAGTGTTTCGCAGGCAGCGGTGGCGCTTGCAAATGAGAAGTTACTCATTGGCAAGACTGAAGAAGCTTTCAGTGCGATTATCCCTAAAGGTCAGATCATCTCAGTGAGCCCTGAGCCAGGAACATTGGTGAAGAAAAATACCGAAGTCAACTTGTTAGTAAGTAAAGGCGAAGAATTAATTTCGCTCACTAGCTATATTGGTAAGAGTAGCGAACAGGCGCTCAATGAATTAACTGATGCAGGTTTTGAGGTGACCCAGAAAGATACATTTAGCGACTCCTACCCGATTGGAATTGTGATCGCGCAAAAACCTGAAACACCTGAACTTGTCAAAGGCGGAAAAGTCGCGTTAACGGTCTCCAAAGGTCCTGAAAAAATTAAAGTGCCAACTGGAGTGCTTAAACTGGATGAGGGTAAGGCAGTGAAGTTGCTCGAGGATTATGGGTTTACTGTGAAGGTGCTCAAGCCTGCAAAAACCCCTAAAGGTAAAAAGCTCACCGTCATCAAAGTCACGCCAAGTGAAGGAGCGCTAGTTAAGCCAAATTCGGAAATTACCATCGAATTGAAGTAGCCTGGCGCCTCATGGGAGCGAGTGCGAAAATTGAGAAAAATCGGATTGGCGCTCATGTGCCCACCTCAGGTGGATTAGTTAAACGGGCCCTGGGTTATGCCAAAACGATTGAAGCGGAAACTATCCAGATTTTCGCCTCCAATCCACGCGGTTGGGCAATGCCCGACGCAAATCCCGCAGCGGATAAAGAATTTCGCGCTGCAGCAGAATCCATGGATATCACTACATATGTGCATGCTCCATTCCTAATAAACCTTGGTTCTCCAACTGAAGCGACCTTTGACAACTCTCTAGCATCCACCGAATACTCCCTCAAGAGAAGTCGTGATTTAGGGGCCCTTGGCGCAGTGATACATACCGGATCTGCAGTAAAAGAGGAGTTTGTCGAGCAAGCATGGAAGCAAATCCATGATGGGATGATGCCAATACTTGAGCGCTTGAAGGAAAGTGATCCATTTCTCCTACTTGAGCCCACAGCAGGGCAGGGTCAATCACTCGTACGTCGACTTGAAGAATTAATCAAGTACTTCGATGCTCTCGAGCATCATCCTAAGGTGGGAATCTGTATCGATACCTGCCACGTCTTTGCCGCCGGACATGACATAGCCAAGAAGAATGGTGTTGAAGAGATGCTCGGTGCGCTTACCGCTCTGATTCCGAGTGATCGAATCAAATTGGTCCATGCAAACGATTCAATGGACATTTGCGGAGCGCTTAAGGATCGCCATCAATCTATTGGCGCTGGTCACATAGGTGAGAAACCTTTTGCGACTCTGATGGCCCATCCCGCGATGGTTGGAGTGCCCTTTATTTTGGAGACGCCCGGCGAAGAACCTGAGCATGGTAAGGAAGTAAAGATTCTCAAGAAGTTGCGCGGATGACTCGAAGAATTCAGATTATTGCACTGCTTGCCCTCACATCTGTGGCTGCAGTCTGGGGGGCATCATTTGTCTTGATGAAGGATGCGCTCAAAGGGCAGAGCGTCGATGACTTTCTCGCTACCCGATTTATCATCGCCACTATTGCCCTAATTCTCTTTCGCCCGCAAGCGCTCAAAGAAATCAATCTCGAGATGGTGATGAAAGGTTCACTCTTAGGGCTATTTCTTGGATCCGGTTACCTCTTTCAAACGATTGGACTCCATCTCACGACAGCAGCTACAACTGGTTTTATTACTGGTCTCTATGTTGTCTTCACACCCATACTCGGTGCGCTCTTCCTTAAATCAAGCGTGACCCGGAATGAATGGATAGGAGTGGTAATGGCAACAGTCGGTCTTGCGCTCTTATCATTCAAAGGCTTTTCAATCGGACTTGGCGAACTCTCAGTCTTGTTGAGCGCGCTCTTCTTCGCATTTCATATCCTGGGGCTTGGTCGATGGTCGGGAAGATTTGCCACCTATCCCCTGACTATTGTGCAATTAGGAACTATCGCGATTTTGAATTCATTACTTGCCCTAGTCGATGATGGGTATGAACCGCCGAATACCAATCAAGAGTGGACTGCGACAATCTTTACCGCGCTACTTGCCACCTCGCTCGCATTTCTCGTGCAGACATGGTCGCAATCAAAAATGGATGCAACTGTCGTTGCCGTGGTCCTCACCTTAGAGGTGGTTTTTGCCGCTCTCTTTGCCGTGATTGCTGGGCAAGAATCACTCACACTTCGTGCAATTCTGGGTGGAACGCTAATTTTCGCAGCGATGATATTGATGCAACTAAGAGTAGAGAGTAGAGAAACTACTCAATAACTCCCTCGTGGCGTAGTAACCAGCTCTTCTTTCCTATCCCATAACCATAATTTCCCAGTGAACCATCGCTGCGAATGATTCGATGGCAGGGAATTATCGGCGCTATAGCATTACGTCCACATGCACTTCCTGCTGCCCGCACCGCTGCTGGGGATCCCGCTCTCATTGCTAAATCTGCATAGCTAATGACCTTTCCTACCGGAATCTTCCGCATTGCGCGCCATGCCCTCTGGCTAAATGCACTCCCTGGTTGTCGCACTTCAAGGGTGTTAAAGGCGTTGATGTCGCCATCGAAGTAATCGTCAATCAGAGCGGTAATCCACCTACCCTTACTATCGGTGGTTACCTTGCGGGTTTGGTCGGTGTTGGAAAGTTTCTGGCGAAGCGCTGAAAAACTTGAGAATCCCGCCGCGAGGAGAACATGTTCGTCGGTAATGAGATAGAGCGAGCCAATAGGTGTAGCCACCTTAAGTTGTGCGAGCGGCTTCATCTATTTCTCTTAGCGCGCTTGCAACATCTCTGCAACGAGGAAGGCTAGTTCGAGCGATTGGGTGTGATTAAGACGCGGATCGCATGCAGTCTCATAGCGCGATGCAAGATCTTCATGAGAGATCTCCATGCCGCCACCGACACACTCAGTGACATCATCACCCGTTAATTCGATGTGGATTCCACCAGGGTGTGTTCCCAATCTGCGATGGACCTCAAAGAATCCACGGACCTCATCGAGGACATCATCAAACTTACGGGTCTTATACCCACTCGGAGCCTCGTAGGTATTGCCATGCATAGGATCACAGACCCAGAGCACTTCGGCTCCCGCTTTCTGAACTCCCTCAACAATTGGTGGGAGCGCCTGGCGGATGACGCCCGCGCCCATCCGAGTAATCAGGGTTATGCGCCCTGGTTCACGATCAGGATCCAATCTGTTGATGAGCGCCATCACTTCATCAACTGTTGCTTTCGGGCCAATCTTGATGCCAATCGGATTTTTGATCTTGGCACAGAAATCAACATGGGCGCCATCTAGTTGTCTGGTTCGCTCACCAATCCAGACGAAGTGCGCCGAGACATCGTAAGGATCCCCAGTGCGGGAGTCGATACGAGTTAAGGCCTTCTCGTATTCGAGGATTAGCGCCTCATGACTGGAAAAGAGATCTACCGAACGGAATTGATCTGCATCAATTCCGGCAGATTTCATAAAAGCCAATGCGCGCCCAATCTCATTTGCCATCTGCTCATAACGCTCGCCAAAGGCAGCATCACGGATAAACCCTTTATTCCATTCATGCACGCGACGCAGGTCAGCGAATCCACCTTGAGTGAAAGCGCGAACTAGATTGAGCGTCATTGCTGAGGTGTGATAGACCTTTACCAAACGTTGTGGATCTGGGGTGCGCGAAGGAAGATCGAAGGCGAGATCATTGACTGCATCGCCACGATAGGCAGGAAGTGTCACGCCATCTCGAGTCTCAGTATCTTTACTCCGCGGCTTAGCAAACTGTCCTGCCATTCGCCCGACCTTCACCACCGGAAGGCTGGCGCCATATTGCAAGACTGCAGCCATCTGCAAAATCGTCTTGATGCGATTTCGAATTGAATCTGCTGTTGCGCCAGTGAAGGTCTCGGCGCAATCCCCGCCTTGTAGCCAGAAGGCCTCACCACGGGCTGCTTGAGCAATTCGACGCTTCAACTCATCACACTCTCCAGCAAAGACCAGCGGTGGAAAGGTGCGCAACTCAGCGACTGCGCTGGCAAGTGCGCTCGGGTCAGGCCATTGTGGTTGTTGGGCTGCCACTAACGAAGAATCAAAGAGATTCTCTAGGGACGGGTTGTTGGAGTTCATTCTCTTATCGCACCTATCTCATATCTGTCTGTCATCCGAAGAAGGTCTCGGACTCGGCGTAAAGGGCAGGATCGACTAATTTCAACTTTTCGGTAGCTGCTGCAAGTGGAACTCGGACAATATTGGTCCCCTGGAGTGCAACCATCTTTCCCCAATCACCATCGTGAATCGCTGTGATGGCATGGAGTCCAAATCGAGTTGCTAAGACTCGATCAAATGCAGTCGGAGTACCACCGCGTTGAATATGCCCCAAGACTGAAACTCGCGCCTCTTTTCCAGTTCGAGTCTCAATCTCTTTGGCGAGCCATTCGCCGATACCCGATAACTTCACATGTCCAAAGGCATCGAGAGAACCATCTTTCGTGACGATGCTTCCCGCTTGTGGGAGCGCACCTTCTGCCACGACGATGATGGGTGCGTAATTGTATTTGTAACGCGATTCGACATACTCACAGACTTTTTCGATAGAGAATGGAACTTCAGGGATGAGAATGCAGGATGCACCGCCGGCTAATCCGGAGTGGAGTGCAATCCAACCAGCATGACGTCCCATCACTTCGACGATCAGGGTTCGATGGTGAGATTCAGCGGTGGTATGTAAACGATCGATTGCCTCGACTGCAATATTTACAGCGGTATCAAATCCAAAGGTGTAATCTGTTGCATTGAGGTCGTTATCTATAGTTTTGGGGACGCCTACAACATGGACACCTAACGCGTGAAGTTTAGTGGCTACACCTAAAGTATCTTCGCCACCAATTGCGATGAGCGCATCAATTCCCGAGGCGGCAAGATTCGCTTTAATCTTCTCGACGCCACCTTCGATTGCAAATGGGTTTGTCCGCGAAGAACCCAAGATGGTGCCACCCCGCGGCAGCAACCCCCGTGTACTCTTGATATCGAGCGGTGTACTTAATCCCTCGAGCGGGCCTTTCCAACCATCGCGAAATCCGACAAATTCATAGCCATACTCTTTGACGCCCTTACGGACGATAGCGCGAATCACCGCGTTGAGACCGGGGCAATCTCCGCCACCGGTGAGCACGCCCACGCGCATAAATAGTCACCTCAGAATCCTTATGAGTCGATGTATTCGCAGGGTCTTAATGGTAGCGGTGCGGAGGTGCACGGCGCTCGCGTTACTCTTGGGCCAATGAGGCCAGCGCACGATAACCGCTACATCGGGTATTACCTCGCTGTGAGCGCCCTCTGGGGCATCCCCTACCTTTTCGTCAGCGTGGCGGTAAAAGAACTTTCCGTTCCCGTCATTGTATTCACCCGAGTAGCTATTGGTGCGCTCATACTTATTCCATTAGCGATGCGAACAGGTTCTCTGCGAGTACCACGCTCAAGTTACAAATACATCGCAATTTATGCGATCTTCGAAATGTTCATACCATGGACATTAATCTCCGATGGGCAGAAAGAAGTTAGTTCTGGGCTCGCTGGTCTGCTCATCGCAACTGTCCCCATTTGGGCAAATCTTCTCGCTGCTTTAGCAGGAGATCGTTCGGTCCGACATCCTCGTCAGATGATGGGAATCATAATTGGGTTTGTAGGCGTAGTGGCGCTTGTTGGCGTTGATTCATTTATGGAAAGTCACGACCTTCTCGCTATGCTCAAAATTCTCTTCAGCGCATTCTCTTACGCCTTCGCTACTTTCATGGCAACACGACACCTGACTTCCATTTCAGGTGTGACAGTCAATGGATTGGCGATGGCGCTCACTGCGATTGTCTTTGCTATTCCTGCACTCAACTCATTGCCATCGCAGATGCCCTCCAATCAAGCGCTCTTCTCGCTCCTTGCCCTTGGACTCTTCTGCACGGCGTTGGCTTTCTACTTCTTCTTTACTCTCCTACGATTGATTGGCGCGCCCAAGGCTTCAACGGTGACCTACCCCAACACCGCAATTGCAATTGCCCTAGGCGTCATCCTCCTGAGTGAGCCAGTCACTATCGGGATGGTGGTGGGCTTTCCGATGGTCTTACTCGGCTCATACCTTGCTACTTCACGGAGTAATCGCTCCCTTGATATTTCAACGGGCAGAAAGTAGCCCCGCCTTTTAATCTTTGGCACATGTCCTCTGCCCTTCTCCAGTGTGGGTGTGGCACCCCCTGGAGCGTCACCGAAAATGGAGTGGTGATCTGCGAGCGTTGCCAGAGGCCTGCTCATCCATCAGTCGCACAGTTAGTTACGAAGAACTAAAACCCAAATTTTTCGAGGGCGCGTGGGTTGCGCTGCCATTCAGATTCCACACCAACATGAAGTTTGAGAAATACCCGTTCGCCTCGGTACGCCTCGATGGCCAACCTCGCTTTGGTACCAATCTCTTTGATTCGCTCACCAGATTTGCCGAGCAATATCTTCTTCTGGCTATCGCGCTCGAGGAAAATCTTCCCGTAGATAACGGGAGTCTTCCCGTCCTCACCCGTAGTTACCTCTTCGATGGTCACCATGAGCGAGTGTGGCAACTCTTCATTTAATAATTCGAGCGCTGCCTCTCGAATGAGCTCGCTATAAATGTCGTGCTCACTCTCCTCACTGATGTAATCCTCTGGATAAAGAGCTGGACCTTCCGGAAGGTTGGCAATCAATAGCTCAAGAAGTTTCTCGCAATTGATATCTTTCTTTGCAGAGACGGGGATGATCTCTTTCCACGGCGCGAGATTGCCAACGCTTGCTAATTTCTCCATCAAAGTAGGTGGAGCAACGCGATCGCTCTTGGTCACAACCGCGATGAGCGGGATGGAGCCGGCAGTAATCTCACTGATGATTCTTTTATCCCCAGGACCAATCTCCTCATCTGCAGGTAAGCAGCAGATAATTAGATCAACCTCACTATAAGTCTGCGCGACGAGGGCATTCAAACGCTCTCCGAGTAGAGTCTTTGGTTTATGGATACCTGGAGTATCTACAAGAATCACCTGACCATTAGCTCGATTGACGATTCCGCGAATTGCACGTCGAGTAGTTTGCGGACGTGTTGAGGTAATTGCAATTTTTTCACCTACTAAAGAATTGAGTAAGGTCGATTTGCCGGTGTTGGGACGCCCCACTAAGGCGACGAAACCTGAACGAAATTCATCCACTCGATAATTCTCTCATGATTATCTCGCGAGCCTCTAATGGTGAGGTCACCAATTCAGCAATTCGATTGCTGATAAGAGTATGAGTTCCACAACTTTGTGGGGAGGTTATTGGCCCTGGGATCGCAAGAACTGGGCGGAATAACTCTGCGCTATCACGAGCAGTGCGAATCGCACCGCTTTTGAAAGCGGCTTCAACCACGATTGTTCCTCGACTAAGAGCGGCAATGATCCGATTCCGAGTGAGAAAGTGGCCCTTTGCTGCGCGAAGACCAGGCGCTTGTTCTGAGATGAGCGCACCCCGTTCAAGAATCTCGTGAAAGAGCGGCGAATGACTTCGTGGATAAGGATTATCTAAACCACCTGCCAGTACTGCGATAGAGGTGCCATCAATAAGTAGCGCACCTCGATGGGCTTGATAATCGATGCCAAATGCACCACCGCTAGTCACGGTCCAACCAAGAGCGGCGAAGTAGGTGGCGAAATCCCGGGCAATCTTCTCGCCATAACGGGTGCAATTTCGAGCGCCAACTATCGCCACAACCTCGGCGCTCTCTGAGGCTATCTCCTGAAGATTGCGACCACGAACGAAAAGTTCTAGAGGCGCCTTTTGTAAGAGGTTAAGTTGCGTTGGCCACTCTGGATCTTTTGGCGTGATTCGTCGAATCTCTTCTTTCATAACCGTTCTCGCAAATGTAAGTCGAGGGCGCGATCCATAGTGGAGCGACTGGGAGAAGGTTCCTCGCGTAGGTCAGCAATACTCCACGCAACGCGCTGAATTCGATGAAGCGCTCGGACTGTAATCTCTTCATTATCAAGGGCCTGATAGAGCGCTCCCAGCGCCTTAGGTGCTGGTGCAAATTGCTGGCGCAGGGCTGCTGCTGGAATCTCAGAGTTGATTGACCAGGGCATATCGCGAAATCTCGTTACTGCTCGAGCGCGAGCTCGTGCAACTCGTTCACCGATCTGCACGCTACTTTCTCCGATACGTAAGAGATCGGCCTGGGATAGCGGCTCCAATTCGATTCGTAAATCAATCCGATCAAGAATTGGACCAGAGAGTCGCTCTCGATAACGGCGACTTGCCAGAGGTGGGCAGGTACATCTCTTTCCCTTGCCAATCGCCCATCCGCACGGACATGGATTTGATGCGAGCACCAAAGTGAAGCGGGCCGGAAATGTTGCGCTACGTCCCAGGCGCGTGAGGGTAATCTCCCCCAACTCCATCGGTTCTCTTAACGATTCAATGACAGTTCGAGCTAATTCTGGAGCCTCATCAAGGAAGAGAATTCCACGATGAGCCAATGAACAAGCCCCGGGCGAGATCACTGTCGAACCACCACCGATTAATCCCGCTCGGGTGATGGTGTGATGTGGTGCAATAAAAGGCGGTACTGCGATTAATGGCCAACGGCTCTCGGAAGAGATTTTCCCGGCAATGGAGTGGAGCGAGGTTACTTCAAGGGAATCTCTCTCGTTTAACTCAGGGAGAATGGTGGGAATTCGCTCAGCCAACATACTTTTGCCCACTCCAGGTGGACCGACCATCGCAATGTGATGGCCACCTACAGCACCAATCTCGAGCGCCTCTTTTGCGCTCTCTTGCCCGGAAATATCGGAGAAATCTAATGTGGAGCTCACCTTCTGAATCTCCTCAGAATCACCCGGAACGACTCTGTGAATCTGATCAGTAAGTTCATTGCCCTTACACCACCCGATCAACTCGCGCAGATGGCTAAAGTGTGAAATCTCCATGCTGGAGACGAGAGATCCCTCATGGAAATTTTGTGAAGGGATGATTGCCCTCGTGATTCCATGGTGTGCAGCAGCGCGTAGCGCGGGAAGAATTCCTGCGACCGCCTTAATTCGTCCATCGAGCGTCAATTCACCCAATATCACGGAGCCTTTCAGCCGCTCGAGGGAGAGTTCTTCCGCTGCGGCCAATAAGGCAAGTGCAATTGCGCAATCAAATGCCGAGCCTCGCTTGGGTAGCGAAGCCGGTGAGAGCGCCAGAGTAACCCTCTTATTTGGCCATTGCGCTTGAGAATTAATGATTGCTGATCGGACTCGGTCACGCGCCTCGGAGAGGGCAGCATCGGGCAGGCCAAGGAGATTAAAGGCGGGTACTCCATTTCCGACATCTGCTTCGACATCAATGAGAAAACCATTGAGCCCTTCGAGGGAGATTGCTTGGGTAATGGCAATCATCAGGCAATCAACCCCTTGTGATGAACGAGTTCAAATCCGATTCGATTCGCTACAAGGAGAATCACATCGATTCGCCAGGGTGACCGTGGATGGTGAATTGCAATCCATTCCCGCGCTAATGTGTAGATCCGACGATATTTCGAACTGGTAATCGCATCAAAGGGATCTCCGAAACGAAGAGAACTTCGAGTCTTTACCTCAATGAAGATGATTTCTTCACTCTCTTCACAGCGCGCGCCGGCGATGATATCTACTTCACCGCTAGAGCCACGCCAATTCCGTTCGATGATTAGATAACCGCAAGAAAGGAGATAGCGAACTGCCTCATCTTCTCCTTTTCTTCCCAATAGATGAGGTTGATGAGGTTGATAATCAGATGGGGACATGAGGAGAATGTAGGTAAGGCTTCCGACAAAGAATGAAATATCAGATGTACTTGTGTGTAAAAAAGTTGGTTACATACCCTGATCTGTTGTGAGCAATCGTGCGATTGGCGCAAAGGATTTTCGGTGAATGGGGAGTACTCCAAATTTCTCCAACGCTGCTACATGCTCTGCAGTCCCATACCCTTTATGCTCGGCAAAACCATACGCAGGGTAGCGTTCACCCCACGCAATCATCACTTCATCACGATAGTTCTTTGCCAGAATAGAGGCAGCGCCTACCGTTTCGCTGACATTATCGCCGCGCCACATTGCAATAGCGGGAATATCCAAACCCTCGACCTGATAGCCGTCAGTGATGATGTAATCAGGCTTTACAGTGAGCGCCATGATTGCCCGGCGCATCCCACCAATATTCGATGGTTGAAGCCCATTCTCATCGATCTCTTCTGCCTCAATGGCAATAATCGAATAGGCAAGTGCCCGCTCTTTGATTGCCTGAGCAAGCGATGCTCGCTTGCGCTCAGAAAAACTCTTGGAATCACCCACCTCTTCGAGAGGGTTATCGGGGTTAAGAATCACTGCTGCCATCACGATGGGCCCTGCGTAGGCCCCTCGCCCTGCCTCATCTACCCCAGCTATCAAGCGAAACCCTGCAGAGCGGAGTGAGGCTTCGGGATTCATTGCAGTGGAATTGAAGTCAACGCTTCTGGTCGTGGCAAGAGTGAGAAATGTTTAACAGGCCAGATAATCAGGAATGCTCGTCCCACTACTTTTGTGAGTGGAACCATCCCTTTGTTCGCATCTTCTTGGTGGTATCGAGAATCTTCACTTGCTCCCCGGTGATCGCCCATTGCCCAGATATACCCTTTTGGAACTGTGACATCAAAGGTCATCTCACTCGGTTTATTCCCAGCGTAAATGTACTTCTCTACTACCGCTTTACCATTAATTGTCAGCGCACCACTTTTATCGCAGCAGACCACGCGGTCGCCACCTACACCAATCACTCGCTTAATCAAGTGCTGCTTGGCAGGATCTGGAGCGAGGCCAACAAATACCAATCCATTACGGAGCGCCTGTATCGGTGCAGAACGTTCTTGTCGATAGGCCGGAGGCAACCACCCGCCAGGATCGCGGAAGACCACAACATCTCCACGTTTTACATCGCTGAAGAAATTACCCAGCTTGTTGACGATGACTCGATCGTTGATCTCTAAAGTGGTTTGCATAGAACCTGATGGAATGTAGAAAGCTTGAACCAGGAATGCTTTGATGACAATAGAGATGAAGAGTGATGCAAGAACAAGAATAGGAATTTCGCGAAGGAGGGATCCTTTGCGCGGAAGTTTCACTACTGGCTTTTCTCTTCCTGTGCCTCCGCTGTTACTTCAACTTCAGCCTCAACTTCAACCTCAACTGGAGCCAAGAGTTCCTCGCTGATTTCTTCGGCCTCGCCAGTTTCAAAGACGATAGTTTCGTTCGGACCAAAGTTGCCACCACGGCGCTCACGAATCTTAGAGGCCTTGCCGCGAAGCTCGCGGAGGTAATAGAGCTTAGCGCGGCGAACATCGCCTCGACGAACGACTTCGATCTTCTCAATCACTGGAGTATGAACTGGAAAGGTTCGCTCAACGCCAACGCCGTAGGAAATCTTGCGGATGGTAAAGCTCTCACGAACACCGCTTCCGCGACGTCGGATGACCAAGCCTTGGAAGATCTGGATACGGGATTTATTTCCTTCAATAATTCGAACGTGAATCTTCAATTCATCGCCGGGGCGGAAGGAAGGTAGGTCGCGGCGAAGGGTTGCCGCATCAAAGGCGTCCAAAGTGTTCATGTGTATCTCTATTTCTCCAGGTAATCGCCGCAGGTCGGCTACCGTGTTAGGACCACTCAGCGATCAGAAACTCGCTCCCCTGCGGCGGGGCGCATTTCTCGCCAAGGCGCCTTAGTCTGCCGTAAGGCCCTGATTTACTCAAAATCGCGGGCAGTCCTGGCCTTTGCCTGCTCCAGGCGCCAACGCGCAATTTCGCCATGATTGCCCGAGGTGAGGATCTCTGGGACATCAAGGCCACGCCACTGTGGAGGCTTGGTGTAGTTCGGGTACTCCACCAAAAGTTCTTCTCCACTTCCTTCACGTAAGACATGTGATTCCTCTACGAGAGAATCAGGGTTACCTAACACTCCCGGAATCAAACGAGTGATTGCTTCAATCATGGCAAGTGATGCAACCTCGCCGCCAGCTAGAACGTAATCACCAAGGGAGAGCTCTTCCACCTGTATCTGCACCACGTTCCGGTAGTACTCCGGCACGCGAGCATCGATACCTTCATAGCGCCCACATAAAAACAGGAGGTGTTCTTTTTTCGACAACTGAAGAGCTTTCTCCTGTGTGAACTTCTTTCCAGAAGGTGTGGGAATTATTAGCGCTACCCGAGGGTGAGCTTCCACAATCGGATCAATTGCCTGTGCAATGGGCTCTGCCATCATCACCATACCGGCGCCACCACCATATGGAGTGTCATCGACGCTCTTATGAACACCAGGAGCATGATTGCGGAGGTTATGTGTATCTATCGAAAGTAAGCCATCGTCCTGTGCCTTGCCAAGAAGTGAGAGCGAAAGTGGCGCGAAGTACTCAGGAAAGATCGTGACGATATCAATCTTCATCAATCAATCCTCCCGGTGGATCAATTAAGAGTTTGCCACCTGCGATATCGACATTCGGCACTAAGGCCTTCACAAATGGAATAAGAAATTCTCTGCCATCTGGCTTGGTCACTTCAAGAAGATCTTGAGCCATGCCAGTAACAACTCCACTCACTTCGCCGATTTCATTGCGTAATTGAGTATCGGAGATAAGAAATACTTTTAAGCCAATCAATTGCTGGATGTGGTACTCATCTTCATCAACATCGTCGAGGTCTACCTCTGCAAGCAATTGCAGATTTCGCAGAGTTTCACCGGCACTTCGATCGAGAAAACCTTCAAAACTCAATAGAAGCGTTGAGTTATGCCAACGAGAGGATGCGACTGTGAGCCCACCTTCTCGATGGGGCTCTGTGAACAATATTGCGCCCGAATAGAAGCGCTCTTCCGGCGAATCCGTTAAGACTTCTACGGTGACTTCACCGCGAATTCCATGAACGCGACCAATACGGCCGACGGTCAGGAGCATTGTTATTCGTCAGCCTCGAGCAGGTCTACTCGAATAGGGCGGCGAGCAAGTGCGCTTGCGACGGTGCGCAGCGCTTTAGCGGTACGACCAGCGCGACCGATAACTTTGCCAATATCTTCTGGGTGTACGCGCACTTCGTAGGTTAAGCCGCGACGACCGTTCTTCTCACTCACAACTACATCAGAGGGGTGATCAACAATTCCTTTGATGAGATGTTCTAGCGCCTCATCGATCATTGCTACTCGCTCGCTGGAGCGCTTTCAGGTGCGCTCTCTTCTGTAGTTGCAACCGGAGCCTCTGCCACTGGCTCAGTTGATTCGGCCTTTGGTGCGCTCTTTGCGGCAAGCTTCTCCGCTGCACGCTTCTTCAAGGTGGTTGCGCCCTCTTTCGGCTCGTTCATCGCATCTTTCGCAGCAGCTTCGAATGCTGCGCGACGATCAGGTCGAGGCGGTGCAACTTTGAGCGTGCCCTCTTTGCCAGGAAGGTCATAAAACTTCTGCCAATCACCGGTGATCTTCAACAGCGCTTCGACTGCTGGCGTTGGCGTTGCCCCAACCCCCATCCAATATAGAGCGCGCTCTGAGTTCACAATGATCAACGATGGCTCTTGTGCTGGTGAGTAACGACCAATCTCCTCGATCGCCTTGCTATTACGCGCGGAGCGTGAATCTGCCACGACGATACGGAAATGTGGGGTACGAATCTTTCCCATGCGAGCCAAACGAATTTTTGCAGCCACAAACTCTCCAAGTTCTTTGATGTTATGAGGAAGCGGGCAACTGCCTCGGGGTGTGCTGAGTCCAGGAGAGAGGGCCTGCACTCAAGGCCTCATATCTTGCCAGCAGCGAGGCTAACAACCAAAACGGGGCCTCCAAAACGGGGCCTATCCCCGCTCCTCTTCCGCCCGCTTTGCCGGGTTGCCCGAACGGGACTTCTTTCCAGCCCGTTGGGGTGGCCGTTGAGCCGGTGGCGCCCCCAAGCCAGGGATCTGTGGCATCGCTCCTGGGCGGATATTTTTCATCTGCTTCATCGCCTTCTGAGCTCCAGCAAATCGCTCCAATAATCGGTTGACGCTAGAAACCTCATTCCCACTTCCCCGCGCAATCCGTAGCCGGCGAGAGCCATTAATGATTTTTGGATTGTTCCGTTCGTGCGGGGTCATCGATTGGATGATTGCCGCAGCTCGATCGGTCTCTGAATCATCAAGCGCCTCTATCTGTTTTTTCATTTGTGCGCCTTGCGCTCCGGGCAATCCTGGCAACATGCCCAATAGCTTGGTCATCGAACCCATCTTCTTCATCGCCTGGAGTTGTTCTAAGAAATCGTCGAAGGTGAAATCTTCACCCGAGATAAATTTCTCTTCTAGACGAGCGGCGCTCTTTTCATCTAGGGCTTTCTTTGCCTGATCTGCAAGAGTGGCAACATCACCCATTCCAAGAATTCGCTGAGCCATCCGATCGGGATAGAACGGTTCAAACTCAGAACTCTTCTCGCCTGTAGAGAGAAAGAGGATTGGCTTACCAATCACCGAGGTCACCGAAAGCGCGGCGCCTGCTCGCGCATCGCCATCGACTTTTGTCAGCACCACTCCATCGATACCTACACCAGAATTAAAAGCATTGGCGGTGTTGACCGCATCTTGGCCAGTCATCGCATCGACTACAAAGAGCGTGTCGTCAGGGGTAATTGCACTCTTGATAGCGCGCGCTTCTTTCATCAATTCAACATCAACACCTAGCCGCCCTGCCGTGTCGAAAATTACATAGTTAAATAATTTTTGCTCAGCATGATCAAGGCCAGCTTTAGCAACGGAGATGGGATTACCACTGCCATTTCCTGGCTCTGGCGCGAAAACTGGTACGCCAATCTGTTCTCCAATTATTTGTAACTGAGTAACCGCATTGGGTCGGACAAGATCGCATGCAACTAGTAGTGGAGTGTTTCCCTGTTCTTTAAGCCAGAGCGCCAATTTCCCGGCGAGAGTGGTCTTTCCCGAACCTTGTAGGCCGGCGAGCATAATTTTGGTGGGTGGTTTCTTGGCTTGAGCCAGCGGGCGGAGGTTAGTGCCGAGTACTTTGAGAATCTCTTCGTGGATGATTGTGATGACCTGTTGTGCGGGATTGATTCCTGCTTGCTTGAGCGAAATCGCTTCAAGTCCGCGCCGCTTTACCTCAGTGATCAGCTGATCGACGACGATCAGGGCAACATCCGCCTCTAGTAATGCGGTGCGGATCTCCCCACATGTTGATTCCAAATCAACAGGATTAATCCGCCCGCGACTTCTTAGTCCGGCTAGGGTCCGCGACATCCGCGAGGTCAGTGCATCAAACACTCCCCTAGCCTAACTGCCTAACGGAAGTTAGAGCGCTGGGATGCCGCGCTCTCCAGTTCGCACCCGAACGACCTCTTCCACCGGTATTGACCAAACTTTGCCATCACCGATGGAGCCAGTGCCAGCAGCCTTAACGATTGCATCAATCGCACCGGCTGCATCTGTAGCAGCGACAAGAATCTCCACTCGCACCTTGGGAACAAAGCGCACTGTCACTTCAGCGCCGCGATATACCTCGGTGTGGCCACCTTGTCGACCAAAGCCACTTGCTTCTGAGACGGTCATGCCGTGAATGCCTTTTGCACTCAGAGCATCTTTCACATCATCGAGCTTCTGCGGCTTGATAATTGCTGTAATCAAATTCATTGTTGCCATTAGAACGCACCTCCACGAGTTCCACCTAGTTCGTATGCGGATTCAGCATGCTCGGAAAGATCGATTCCCTTAGCTTCAGCTTCTGGTGAGACCCTGAAACCGACAGTTTTATCGACTATCTTTGCAATGAGATAGGTGACGATGAACGAATAAGCCAGGACGGCAAAGCTTGCAATAACCTGTCGATTAAGTTGATCGAATCCTCCACCAAAGAGCAGGCCATTGACACCCGCTGGCGCATCAGAGGTAGCAAAGACGCCCACGAGAATCGATCCTGCTAAACCGCCAACTAAGTGCACGCCAACGACATCGAGAGAGTCGTCGTAGCCAAACTTGTATTTCAATCCGACGGCGAGCGCACAGAGGGCTCCAGCGATTGCTCCCAATGCAACAGCTCCCAGTGGATTGACTGAAGAGCACGATGGGGTGATTGCTACCAAGCCGGCGACAACTCCTGATGCGGCACCGAGCGAGGTGGGCCTACCATCACGAACTCGCTCAACAAAGAGCCAACCGAGCATTGCCGCTCCAGTAGCGACAAAGGTATTGAGGAAAGTCACGCCTGCAGTCGCATTTGATGCCACTGCAGAGCCAGCGTTGAAGCCAAACCAGCCGAACCAGAGTAGGCCAGCGCCAATCATCACGAGCGTGAGGTTATGTGGCTTGAAGCCCTCACGACCAAATCCACTTCTCTTTCCAAGAACGAGCGCTGCGGCAAGAGCTGCGATACCTGCATTGATGTGGACCGCAGTTCCCCCTGCAAAGTCAATGGCTTTGAGTTGGTTAGCAATCCATCCTCCAGGATCGCTCTCACCGCTATCAAAGTCGAAGACCCAGTGTGCAACTGGGAAATAGACCAACGTTGACCAGATAATCACGAAGAGAATCCAGCCTCCGAACTTTGCACGGTCGGCAATAGCGCCAGAGACAAGCGCGACGGTAAGGACGGCGAACATCGCTTGAAATGCGACGAAGACCGAAGTGGGAATCGTGCCGAAGAAGGAATCGGGGGCAATCTGCGCTGATAATCCAAACATCTCCAATGGATCACCCAAGAGTCCGCTACCAAGATCTTTTCCAAATGCCATCGAGTATCCATAAAGGACCCACAAGATGGAGACGATGCCCATTGAAATAAATGACATCATCATCATGTTCAAGACGCCTTTGGCTCGAACCATTCCGCCGTAGAAGAGAGCAAGCCCTGGTGTCATCAACAGCACCAAAGCACAACTCATCAACATCCACGCGGTATCACCCGTATTGAGTACTACCTCACTCATGCTCACTCACTTTCGCTCACTTTCGTATATGTCCTGACCTGCTGCGCTAACTATCGACAGGTTCTGGTTCACATCGGTTAGAGCGAGGTTTCCAGGCGATAAACAAACTCGCCCCTATGTAACAAAATTGTTTCGGAGGCTGCCCGCCCGCTTAGCGCCCTACGAGTGCGGCGATATAGGAATCTGGCTCAAATGGGGCGATATCACTCAGGCCCTCGCCAGTGCCGATCAACTTAATAGGAATCCCGAGCGTCGCCTCGATCGCAAGGGCGGCGCCACCTTTACTCGAGCCATCGAGTTTGGTCAGTACCAGGCCAGTTACTTGCACCGCCGAAGTAAAACTGGCCCCTTGAGAGAGGGCGTTCTGGCCAGTGCTCCCATCGAGAACGAGAAGCACCTCGCTCACTGGCGCCTTCTTCTCCACTACTCGTCGGATCTTTCCCAGTTGATCCATCAATCCCTCTTTGGTCTGCAACCGGCCAGCGGTATCGATAATGACGTAGTCAGCCCCTTGATCTACCGCCTGTGAGACGCCATCGAATGCCACCGCTGCCGGATCAGCCCCATCTTTGCCACCCACGCATGTCACGCCGATGCGCGTAGCCCACGTTTGCAACTGCTCTCGTGCCGCTGCTCGGAAGGTGTCGGCAGCAACCACGACTACTGATGCTCCTTGCGCGTGAAGACGTGCTGCCAACTTTCCTACGCTGGTGGTCTTCCCGCTTCCATTCACGCCAACAACCAAGATCACAGTCGGAGGAGATTCCGCACTCACTAGTGAGCGATCGGCTGAGATAAGAAGTTCTCCTAGCGCCACCTCGAGGGTGAGCTTCTTCTCATCATGTAATCGATCGGAGATTTTTTTCGCAAGAGTAGGGCCGATATCTGAGGCAATTAAGGTCGCTTCTAGATCTTGCCAATCGACGCTTGCTCGATCCTCTCTCGTGAAGAGCGAGGTGAATCGGGAGAGTAATGACACTAGGCGTTCTCGACTTCGCGGATTCGTTGAGAAATAACTTCAGTCACCCCATCGCCACGCATGGTCACGCCATACAGCGAATCAGCAATCTCCATAGTGCGCTTCTGATGAGTCACGATGATCAACTGTGAATCTGCTCGCAACTCGGCGAGCACCTCTAATAATCGACCTAAGTTCACATCATCAAGAGACGCTTCAACCTCATCGAGCACATAGAACGGACTTGGCCTTGCTTTAAAGATTGCTACCAGGAGAGCGACAGCAGTAAGCGAGCGCTCGCCGCCTGAGAGCAGCGAGAGACGCTTCACCCGTTTTCCAGGAGGGCGAGCCTCTACCTCAACACCGGTGGTGAGCCAATCTTCTGGGTTGGTCAGGAACAAACGTCCATCACCACCAGGGAATAAACGCGGGAAGATCTCGGCAAATGCTTTGGCGGTATCTCGATACGCCTCTTTGAAGATTATCTCCACCCGTTCATCTACCTCGCGGACAATCTCCAAAAGATCTCTACGGGTGTTCTTGAGATCCTCTAATTGATCTGCCAGATACTTGGAACGTTCCTCAAGGGCAGAGAACTCCTCAAGCGCTAACGGATTAATCTTTCCTAATAGAGCAAGCGATCGCTCGGCAGCCGTTAAACGTTTCTCTTGTTGATCACGACGATACGGGATGACTTCCGTTGAGATGACCTGTCCGTCGTCATCGAGCACGAAGGTAGGCACATCGTTGGTCGGACCATACTCAGAGATGAGCGTCTGAATATCCAGACCAAATTCGGTAACAATCTTCTCTTCGAGCTGTTCGATCCGCATTCGGTGTTCGGCTCGAGCCATCTCATCCTTATGAACGCTATCGGTGAGTTGCTCCATCTCGGTAGTCAGTTCACGATTCTTGGTGCGAACTGCAAGAATTTCACCCTCGCGCTCAGTCCGAGCAGCCTCCAACGCATTCCGCTCTGCCATAGCTCTATTGATTGAGACTTCAATCTGGATAAGGGCGTCATATGCGATCTCCGCTAATTGCTGGGCAACGATTGCTGCATTCGCTCGCGCCTCTCGTTTATTGATTGCTCGAACTCGTAAGTCGCGCTCATTGGCTGCGCCACGTTCCAGTTGGAGCGCTCTATCGGCAAGCGCATTGACTCGCTCTTCACCGGTGCGAAGCGTTAATTTCGCTTCCATTTCTACGGTTCTGGCCAACGAGACTCGTTCGCGGAGCGGCTCAATCTCAAAGGAGGAGATATCGACCGTTGGCGCAGTAATCGTCGGGCTGCTCTCAAGAAGAAGAAGTTCATTGTTGTACTGAGCAAGCAATTCATTTGCTTCGTTGATGGAAAGCATTAAGCGATTAGCTTCACCTTGAGCAGCGCTTCTTGTCTGGCTGAATACCGCTATTTGCTCAGCAAGTGCTGCCATGCGCGCATCGGATTCATTAAGTGCGGCAATCAACTTGTCGAGCTCTGCACGCTCTACATTCACCTTCTCCAAAGCTTGGGCAATTTCAAAGCGAAGCCGCTCTCCCTCGTGGGTCAACTCTGCGAGCTTTCGCTCGCTACCTTCGATAGCGGCGTTCAATTCGACCACACTGGAATCGCGCTTTGATCCCCCGCTGACTAAATCTCGTCCCAGAAGATCGCCCTCTTTTGTAACTACGCGTACCTGTGGGTACTGCTGCAAAATCGTATGCGCGATGTTTAGCGATTCAGCAACAACCGTATTGGCGAGAATCTGCGAGAGCGGTCGCTGAAGTTGAGAGGTTCTAATCAAATCCACTGCGCGGAACGCTCCTTGTGGCAGAGGTTGATTAAAGAGTTGATTCAAGGATGTCGATGAATCATTGCCACCCACGACGACAATTTCTGCGCGTCCAGCGCTCTCTCGCTTAAGAAGCGTCAGTGCATCTAAGGCATCGGAGAGTCGATTAACCACTACTGCATCAGCAAGAGATCCGAGCGCTGCGCCTATCGCTGATTCCCAACCTGGAGCTACCTCCATAAGCGAGGAAAGTGATCCCAGCACTGATATCTCGCTTCGAGCGCCAAGCAATAGTGCGCTGCCGTCTCGAGCAGAGACGGAGAGTTTCAACGCTTCGACTCGAGCTTGAGTAGATGAACGCTCACGTTCGACTGCACGCTCGCGATCTCGCAAGTTCTCTAGAGTAGAATTTGCAGTATCTAGTGCGTTCTTCCGAGTTTGATAATCAGAATCCAACTTCTCTTCACCGGCACCGTGTCCAGCAATCTCGGCTTCTTTAGCGGCAAATTGCTGTTGCGCTTGGGTGGCTCGAGACAACGCGTCATCTCGATTTCGAGTGAGCCTTTCAATCTCAGATTCGCTCGCTTGCATTCGAGATTTGAGCGAATTGATCTCACCCTCTCGACGCGCATTCCCCTCTCGTACATCAGCGGCGGCACGAAGCGCTTGTGAGAGTTCATTCTCGCGGACTTTGAGTTCGTTCTCTACTTCTGCCAAATTCGCGCTTGCCACCCGAAGAGTTTCCTCTTGAGAAGTCAAAGATTGACGTAGAGATTGTTCTTGCGCTCGAATACCTGCTGCTTCACTTTCAAGAGCATCTGGATCAACTGTTGACGAGAGCACCTCTTCAGAATCCGATAGATAGCGAGCTCGCTCACTGGCTAGATTGGCGCTACCGCGAAAGCGCTCACGTAACGAATTCAATTGATAGAAGGTATCTTGAGCCTTAGTGAGGATGGGTGACTGCGAGAAGGTAAGTTGCTCTAATTCACTTTCTCTCGCGCGAATAACTTCTAATTCACGTTCAACTTCACTTCGACGGGCGCGCAATGCATTCTCATCGCTTACTTCGATAGTGAAATTCTCTTTTAGTTGAATTAAGTCATCAGCGTAAAGGCGTAGTCGCGCGTCACGAACATCGGCTTGAATCGTCGCTGCCTTCTTCGCCACCTCTGCTTGCTTGCCCAGCGGCTTTAGTTGTCGACGTAACTCAGTGAGTAGGTCCTGAATGCGGGTGAAATTAGCCTGCATCGCCTCAAGTTTGCGAAGCGCCTTCTCTTTTCGCTTGCGATGCTTAAGGATTCCCGAGGCTTCTTCAATAAGAGCTCTTCGTTCTTCTGGATTGGCAGAGAGGATCGAATCGAGTTGTCCCTGACCAACGACCACATGCATCTCACGGCCAATTCCACTATCACTGAGCAACTCTTGGATGTCGAGCAAACGCGAGGTTTCACCATTGATTTGATATTCGCTCGTTCCATTTCGAAAGAGGATTCGCGAAATTGTCACTTCCGTAAATTCGATGGGGAGCGCGCCATCGCTATTGTCGATTGTCACCGAGACTTCAGCGCGACCCAGCGGCGCTCTCCCAGTCGTTCCCGCGAAGATGACATCCTCCATCTTGCCGCCACGAAGACTCTTTGCGCCCTGTTCACCCATTACCCAGGTGAGCGCATCAATGATGTTGGATTTGCCCGAACCATTGGGTCCGACAACGCAGGTGATTCCTGGCTCGAAGCGAAGTGTGGTCGCAGAGGCAAAGGATTTAAAGCCTTTCAAGGTCAGCGCCTTGAGATACATCTACTCCACCCTCCCCACTACCTTGAACCGACAAGCCTTCAACCGATAAGCGCACGTACCCTAATACCCTAACTATCTCCTAGCGCTTCTTCTGGCAGTTAGGACAGAGATGGCTCGAGCGATTCATAAACCTCAACCTTTGGATGAGGGTTCCGCAGCGCGGGCAGGGCTCGCCATCCTGACCATATGCATTCAGTTCACTATCGAAATAGCCGCTCTCGCCGTTAACGCGCCGGTATTGCTTATCTTCAAGAGAGGTTCCGCCAACTGTAATTGCACGAGCCATCACCGCGCGGAGCTCATCAAGCAATCGCTGCACTTCGCGGGCGCTTAGCTCATTAGCTGGTCGCTCCGGATGGATTCCTGCCGCCCACAATCCTTCATCTGCATAAATATTGCCCACCCCGCTGACCACATTTTGGTTAAGCAAGACCCGCTTAATTTCACTTTTTCGTGAGCGGATTCTTTCGTTGAGCGCAGCAAGAGAGAGCTGGACGCGGTTGCCCTCGAAAACTTCGAGAAGGTCGGGGGCAATATGAGTGATTGATATTGGAATAGATCGTGAAGTGGCTACGAGAGAAAAAGGATCATCGGTCATCTCTTCGGCCGCTAAATAACCAAAAGTTCGTTGATCGATGAAGTGAAACTCTCGCTCACCTCTCAAGAATTCAATTCGCGCACGTAGGTGTGGCGATCTGCTTGTTGGGACTTCCGGCAAATGGACTTGGCCGCTCATACCTAGATGTATCACCAGTGCATACGGTCGATCGAAGGCAAGCCAGAGGAATTTTCCTCGTCGATTGACCGATTCCACCCGTCCACCAATAAGTGGGTTTTTCGCGCTCCGCAGCGAAGGTCCAGTACTTCGACGGACCGCGCGGGGGTGGAGAATTTTTATTGAGGCAATCTGTCGTGTTGGCAACCACTCATGCAGGTCACGTCGAACAGTTTCTACTTCAGGTAATTCAGGCACGATTGTTAGTACGTAGCGTTGTGAAGGCCATCGTTGCGGCAATCTGCTCTGCTTCGCGCTTACTCTTGCCTTCGCCGCGTCCGACAACTTTTCCATGGACAAGAACCTCTGCAACAAAATCTTTATCGTGATCAGGTCCAGAGTCGCGAACAACATATTCCGGAACGCCCAAATTTCTCTCGGCGAGCAACTCTTGTAGGGCAGTCTTTCCATCAAGACCTGCACCCTTCTCAAGGGCGCTACCAATTGCCGGTGAGATTAAAGGCAAGATGATGCTCTTTGTTACTTCAAAACCTTTGTCCAGATAGAGCGCTCCGAAGAGCGCCTCTAATGAGTCGGCAAGTATCGATGATTTATCTCGACCACCAGAACTCTCTTCGCCTTTGCCAATCTTGATGTGGCTGCCAAGTCCAAGTGCACGAGCTACATCGGCGAGCGCAACCGTGTTGACAATCCCTGAGCGAAGTGGACTTAATCGACTCTCTGGTAGATCTGGATAACGCTGATACAACTCTGCGGTGACTATCAATCCCAGGACGCTATCGCCAAGAAACTCCAGGCGCTCATAAGTAGGTAGCCCACCTAATTCGTAAGAGTAGGAGCGATGAGTGAGAGCAATTTCCAGTAGTTGCGCATCTATTTCGGCACCGAGAGCCTGAGTGAGGTCGCGATACATCGTCTTACTTAAACCTCTAGAGCGATACGGTCCCGATAGGTGCCACAGGTTGGGCAAGCGATGTGTTGTAAACGTGGTTGGCGGCACTGCTCACAGAGAACGGTATTCGCTGCAGTGGTACGCCACATGCTCCGGCGCCAACGGGTGCGGGCGCGGGAGAGTTTTCGCTTGGGAACTGGCATGGGAGAACTATCCCGCATCAGCCCCGGATTTGCCAAAACGAGCCGGCTATTGCCGCTATTCCAGCCCGGGCACCTCACGTAACTTGGCCCAGCGTGGGTCGATTTTCTGGTGGTTATGTCCTTGCGGATTTTCGCCAATTTTCTCGCCACACTCAGGGCAGAGACCAAGGCAGTCGTCGGAGCAGTGTGGCGCAAGTGGAAGCTCCAAAATGACTGCATCTCGGATCGTAGGGAGTAGATCAATCCGCTCCTCAGTGATCAAGGGCGGTGGATCATCATCGTCATCCCAATCTGAAGGGCTCTCATAGAAGTATAGCTCCTGGATCTGAACATCGATGGGAAAAGTAATTGGGTCGAGGCAGCGCACACATTCACCCACTGCTGAAGATGAGATATCACAAGTTGTGAGTACACCTGTAGAGACTGATTCGACGCGACCTGTTATTTGGAAATCAGCCTGAGCCTCGATTGCAATGACGTCGATTCCAATTCGCTCAGGATTTGCAAAGCTCCGCCTGATTTCCATCATCTCGCCAGGTTGGCGTTTTAGGTCATGAATTGAGAGGAGAAAATCAGATGCCGGTTGTGGCGCTGCCATAGCGCTCTACCTACTCGTCGGCAAGTGTGGAAAGTACATCCTTCTCACTTGCTCCAGCAATTCGCTCACGTCCCTTTACGACTGCATCCATAGTTTTAGTGAGAATCACCTCAAGTGTTGCCAATCGGGAGTCGATGTACGAATCGACCTCATCACGTTGCTCTTGAGCAGTTTGGTGGGCTTGACTCAAGATTCGCTCAGATTCGGTACGCGCAGCAATCACAACTTCGGTCTGTTCGACTAATCGAGCTGCTTCCTCACGGGTCATCGCGATTAATTGCTCAGCACTTGCTCTTCCCTCTTCAATGATTGCATCGCGATCGGTGAGCACCTTTGCCGCTGCATTTAAATCTGATGGCAGGCTCACTCGCACCTCATCCAACATGCCGAGTAATTCACCGCGGTGCACCACACAGGATGCGCTTAACGGAACTGAACGGGCTTCCTCAACCATTGAAATGGCAAGTTGTAACTTCTCTAGTGATTCCATTTATCCCTTACCCCCTGACATCCGCTCAAGTAAGGAAGTGTGCACCGGAGCAGGTACGTACGTTGAGACATCTCCGCCATAAGTGGCCAGTTCTTTTACGAGAGAAGAGGAGAGGAATGAATATTCAGGGCGGGTAGCCATGAATAAGGTTTCGACTCCAGAGAGTTGTCGATTCATCTGCGCCATTTGTAGCTCGTAGTCGAAGTCGCTCACTGCGCGTAAGCCTTTGACGATTGCACGAATCTTTCGCTCCTTGCAGTAATCGATAAGTAATCCACTCCAAGAATCCACTTTCACATTGTCGAATGCCTTGACGGTTTCGCGAATCATCTCCATCCGTTCATCCACCGTGAAGAGCGAGCCTTTGGTCCGGTTCACCAGCACCGCCACCACCACTTCATCAAATTGTTCACTCGCTCGTTCGATGACATCCAAGTGACCATAAGTGATGGGGTCGAAAGAGCCCGGGCAGACCACGCGCATCATGGGGACACGGTAGCAAGCAAAGGGCTACCACCGAAACTCAGAATTGAGCAAAATACACGGTTCCTTCACCATATTTCCGCTCTTTAATGGGGGTATATCCTTGAGGCCACGAAAATGCGTTCGAACGGCTTGCGCGCTCTGCGATGACAACGCCATCAGATCCAAGGATCTTCCTCTCAATAATTTTTGATAAGACTTTCTCTATAGTGGAATTAGGAACGTCATATGGAGGGTCAATGTAAATCACGTCGAAGTGAGATTCCTTATTTGTATCTAGATCAAGGAACGCATCGACACTCATACGGAGCACTGAGAATCTGCCAGTAACGACATTCTTTATTAACTCGTAATTTTCTCTGCAGACATTGGCGGCTTTAACATCCTTCTCAACCGCTATCACTTCAGCGGCTCCTCGAGAGAGCGCCTCTAATCCAACCGCTCCAGTTCCACCATACAAATCAAGGAGGCTAATGCCTTCACATGTACCGATTTCTGATTCGAGCGCGGAGAAGATTCCCTCTCTCGTTCTATCGGATGTTGGTCTAGTGATTCCAGCCGGAGTGACGAGAGTTCTCCCCTTAGCGCTGCCCGCGATGATTCGCACGAAAGAACCCTCACGCCTTCTCGATGAAATCAGCGCGTTCATCGCGCTCTAATTTCGCTAACTCATCACGTAGCGCAGGGAATTCGTTTAGTTCAGGATCGTTGGCAATAATCTCAATAGCGACTTTGCGACTCCGCTCGATTATCTCCTCATCGCGCAAGACTCGTAGTAATCGCAATTGCGAACGAGTTCCTGATTGTGCGGTACCCAGAACATCACCTTCACGTCGTTGATCAAGATCTACCCTCGCCAACTCGAAACCATCATTAGATGCCGCAACTGCTTGCAATCTCTCCATGGCGCTGCTCTCCTGGTCAACTCTGGTCAGCAATAAACATAGCCCAGGTTTACTTCCCCGTCCGACTCGACCTCGCAATTGATGTAGTTGTGAGATTCCAAATCGATCAGCATCGGCAATCACCATGACTGTCGCATTCGGCACATCAACACCTACTTCAATTACCGTCGTTGCAACGAGTGCGTCAATTTCTCCTGAAGCAAACTTCTGCATAGTGCGATCTTTCTCTTCACTTGCCAACTTTCCGTGGAGTAATCCGACTCGAATGGATGAGAGGGGGCCCTGTGTGAGGAAGGCATGTAACGATTCCACTGAGTGCGCATCGGCAAGGTCGCCGCTCTCCCCACTTTCCCCACTTTCCCCACTTTCGATCCGCGGCGCCACCACATAGGCCTGCGCCCCACCTTTGACCTCTTCACCGATTCGCTCCCATACGCGCTCTACATAATGAGGTTTCTCTCCCTCATGAATTACATGGGTGGTGATTGGTGAACGACCTTTTGGTAGCTCTCTGAGAGTAGAGATATCCAGATCACCGAAGACTGTCATCGCCACAGTTCGCGGAATAGGCGTTGCTGTCATTACCAGGAGATGCGGAGGTAGTTGCGCTTTCAACTTCAGCGCATCTCGCTGTTCGACGCCAAATCTGTGTTGTTCGTCCACGACAATCAATCCAAGATCCGAGAATTCGACTCCTTCGCTCAGTAGCGCATGGGTGCCAATCACTATTCCTGCCGATCCATCTTTTATTTGCGCGAGGATCTCGCGGCGCACGCCTACTGGAGTTGAACCAGTTAACAGTACGACTCGAGTGGCTCGGTCGCTTCCACCAAGCATTCCTGCTGTGGCTAATTCGCCGAGCGTCGAAGAGATGGAACGGAAATGTTGTGCTGCAAGGACCTCGGTTGGTGCCAACAGCGCACCCTGCCCACCCGTATCGACAACTGCAAGGAGCGCGCGCAACGCCACGATTGTCTTACCCGAACCAACTTCACCTTGTAGAAGTCGATGCATGGGACGCTGAGATTTCATATCGCTTTCAATCTCATTTCCCACCGAGATTTGCCCTAGAGTCAATTCGAAGGGAAGGTTGGCATCAAATATCTCAAGCAAGCCTCCACTTCGAAAGAGTCGAGGTGTGGCATGTAAGGTCTCGAATTGATGTCGTCGTCGTGCGAGGAGTAGTTGGAGCGAGAGCGCTTCATCAAAGGTCAATCTCTCGAATGCTCGCGAGGCATCATCTTGGGAGTCAGGTAGATGGATATCTCGAAGCGCTTGATGAGCGCTCGGCAGATCTCCCCGATAGTTATCGGGCAGAGTCTCTGGAATCTCATCGATAACATCGAGAATCGTTCGGATGCATTGACCGATCTTCCACGAGGGAAGCTTGGCTGTAGCTGGATAGACTGGAATCAACTTGCCAGCGAACTCTCCGGCGGCTTCATCAGTATCGGTGCCATCGGGGATGAGTAAGTATTCAGGATGAGCGAGTTGGCGTAACCCTTTATAGGTGCCGATCTTGCCGGCAAATAAACCAGTACGACCCACGCGCATCTCACGTTCGCGCCAGGCTTGATTAAAGAAGGTCAGAGAGAGCTTCTTCTTCCCATCACTAACTTTTACTTCCAGGATCGAACCCTTTCGCCCGCGCATCGGTCGATTATTGGTATCGACGATCTCTGCCAGCACTGTGACTACATCACCATCTTTCAACTGGTCGATATCGGTGAGTTCACCACGAGCGACATAGCGGCGTGGATAATGGCGAAGCAGATCCTCGACTGTTCGATAACCAAATGCGGTGTTGAGTGCCTTTGCGGTGCGGTCGCCAAGAGCGCTTGAAAGTCTGGCGTTGAGTGCGACCATCTCGTCGACCTACTCGATTCCAATCAAGAGTGGATACCACGCTTGCCCACCTAAATATGTCGTCACCTCGATAGATGGGAACTCTTCATTGATTCGGCTAGTCAATCGAGTAACTAAATCTTCCGACGCCTGCACACCGCTGACTAAGGTAATAAGTTCAGATGACTCATTCACTACCTGCGAAATACCGTCCATCGCAACATCGACTTCGTTAGCACCAGAGGCAATCACCACTCGATCTCTGAGCGCAATGACAGATCCTGCAGCGATGAGTAATTCCCCTGAACGCATCTCACGGGGGGCTTTAGCTATCGTGATGGAGAGCGTGCGCTCCGATGCAGCTCCCATCGCCTCTACTTCATCTGCCAATTCAGATTGAGCGCTATCGGAATGTGTAGAGATCGCCGCCAGAGCTTGGAGTGGTGAGTGCGATCGGATCACCGCGACTCTTACGCCTTTGCTCTCTAATCCTCTCGCTGAAACCAGAGCGCTCTCGTATCCGTGGAAATCGTGAGGGATGAGAATGACCTCATCGCTGGCAGCGGCTGCTTGCACCCATTCATCTGGGCTTACACGGCGAGAATCAAAGGCGCTAATCACACTGACCCCTGATTCCCGCATCAATTCCTCGAACCCTGGGCCGTTTGCGACCGTGATGAGTTTGCGCTCGCTCTTACAACCAGTGACTTCGAGTGCAGTTATCCGAATATTCTCGGGGTTACCTATCTCTTTCGCGTAGGCAACGGACTGCTCCACATGATCGGTATGGACATGAACCTTCCAGAACGTGGAATCACCAACAACAAGCAGACTTTCGCCGATGAGGGCGAGATTGCTCCGAAGTATTTCAATCTGCTCGGATGGGATATTCGCAATGTCGTACATCACCTCGTATGCGCCATCGCTCTTCTGCGCAACTTGCGACCTGGTGCCCGCACGTTTGCGCTCCGGTAAATCTGTTAGGGATTGAGAGCCTTCATCGAGTACTGCCACCAATGAGCGATAGATCAACTCGATTCCGTGGGCACCAGCATCAATAGTGCCGCGCGATGCTTCACTCGGTGGGTTCTCTGCGCTATCGAGAGTTGAAGCGCGTGCTGCCTTCCATGCAGCGAGAGCAACTTCACCATCTCGCTTTATCTCACTCCCCCATGTGGCAACGTTGCTCACCGCATCTTTTGCTGCGCGGGCAACCGAGAGGATTGTTCCCTCTTTTGGATCGGCTACTGCTTTCAATGCCCGTTCATGGGCTAGTGAGAATGCCTTCGGTAAGTTTTCGCGTAGACCATCGGCGAATCCACGTAAGATTTGGCTGAGCAGGACTCCAGAATTTCCTTGAGCGCCGTGAAGCGCCCCCTCCGCCGCAGCATCGGCGACCACACCAAGTTCCTCTGAACTCTCTCGCTCGACTGCATCCGCCGCTGCTCGAATAGTTGCCTCCATATTCGATCCGGTATCGGCATCGGCGACGGGATAGAGGTTCTCGTCGTTGAGGCGTTGACGTGAGCGCGCAATTTCATCCCGCGCCCGCGCGAGCCAGGCGCGAAATGAGGCAACATCTAACTCTCGGTGGCCCATGGTTGAGGAGGTTACCGGCTGATTAGACCGAAAAGGCGGGTCCGCGCTACCCTTCGGTGCTTGATTTTGACTACCCCATCGGAGGCGACCATGGCAGCCAAGTGCGACATCTGCGGCAAAGGCCCGCAGTTTGGAAATAGCATCTCGCACTCACACCGTCGTACCCGCCGACGCTGGAATCCCAACATTCAGCGGATTCGCACCCTTGTCAACGGCGTGACCCCGAAGCGTCAAAATGTCTGCGCCGCCTGCCTCAAGGCCGGCAAAGTTACTCGCTAAAGCTCTTTCTATATCTTTATCGCTCTAGCCGACCTTCAAAAGATCCACGACAAAGATCAACGTCTCTTTTCCTAATGGATGGTCGGGCGAGGCTCCGTAACCCAACGCTGGCGGAACAATGAGCAGACGACGTCCACCTTCGCGCATCCCGGGAATGCCATCTTGCCACCCTTTAATCACTCCAGTGAGCGGGAAGCTTGCAGTTTGACCGCTGGTCCATGATGACTCAACGATCTTTCCGGTTGACCATGCCATCAAGGTGTAATGCACTGTTACCGAGGCGCCTGCAGCAACAGTCGCTCCTCCACCTTTAACAATATCTGCAGAGAAGAGAGTTGTTGGAGGTTGGCCTTTCGGTTTACCTAGAGTAGCGCCTGCGCTGGTATCACCAGTTACCTTGATAAATTTAGTATCGAGATTTGCAGGAACGGTGACTTTAGTAATTACCCAGACATGTTTCTTTCCGAGACGACCACAGGTAAGAGTCTGCGAACCCTCTTTTGGATCCTTGAAACCACTCTGCACGCCAATCTCAGCCGGCTTACAGGATTTGCCAGGTGTTGGAGCTGCGCTTTGCGCGGCGGGAGCAATCATGAGAACTGCACCAGCAGTTAGTGGTGTAACAATCCATTTCGATATCGTCGAAAACTTTCTCATTTCTCTCATTTTCTTGGCTCCCCTTGCTCTCGTACTACCAATGCCATACCTGCTCCGTGAAGGGCAACTTCGAGCCCCGCATTGTGATTATCTCCCCAGAATCCTCTTGTGAACCTCGGCCGGCAACTGCTTGGCCAATCTTAATCCACTTCTTCGGCACTTGAGATTGCAGATCTGCTCGAACAGCAACAATAAAAGAGTGTTCCTCGCCACTACGCAAGAAAAGCTCCAACGGTAAGAGCTCAAGTTTCTTGGCAAAATCTCTCAAATACTCCAACTGACCTTCATCGATATCAAGATCGATACATACCTTGCTTGCCTCGGCGATTTTGCCAAGATCAGCGATGAGGCCATCACTGACATCCATGAGTGCAGCCATGTTCTCATACCCGAATTCTGTTAAATCTTCGGGATGAAATTCAGGTCGCTGAAAAAATTTCACCTCTTGTGAGTCAGCGTCGACTAGACCTCGACTGAGTAATAGCAGACCGCCAAGTGAACGCCCGGTGCCACGAGTCAGATAAACATAATCTCCTACCTTCACTCCTGAACGGAGCGCTGGTGTTATCACTCCACCAATAGCTGTGATTGCAATCGTCAATGAATCTGCCGCGACGACATCTCCACCGACCACGCTTGCTCCATGCGCGCTGGCAACCGATTCAATTCCTCGGGCAATATCTAAAAGGTATGAGACCTCTTCCGCGCCAGACGATGCGATAGCCACCGTGAGGTAGTGGGGAGTTGCGCCCATCGCGTACACATCTGCAAGATTTGCGATGGCAATCTTGGCTCCGATGTCGTAAGCAGAGCTCCACTGTCGATTGAAATGAACCCCTTCAGTCGCGATGTCGGTAGTGATTACCTCTCGTTGGTACGGACTGGCAACGACTGCGCCATCATCTCCGATTCCGATCTCTACCTTCGCGTTGGACCGGTAAATTTCCGAGAAGGCAGCAATCAGGGCTGCTTCGCCCAACTCGCGAACCCTCACGCTCTCTCCCCTAACTTCTTGAGAAAACTCACTTTCCGCCCGAGCCTATCCTGCGATACCGTTGCCCCACATCAGCACAAAGGGGGCGGAGGAAACCATGTCAATCCAAACGTACATACTCATTCAAACCGAAGTTGGAAAGGCAGCGGCAGTTGCAAAAGCTGTCGGCGCGATCCCTGGTGTGAACATTGCGCAAGGCGTGGGCGGTCCTTATGACGTCATCATGCGCGCAGAAGCCGCGTCGATGGAGGAGTTCGGCCGCTCGATTCTCGCCAAGGTACAAGCCGTTCCTGGAATTACGCGGACACTTACCTGCCCTGTCGTTAACGACTAACAACCTCTAGCGCCGACTCATCTCTATCAACTCGGTAATTACTTCGCGGTAAGAAACCCCGGTTGCATCCCAGAGTCGCGGATACATCGAGGTCGCTGTAAAGCCAGGCATAGTGTTTAACTCATTCACAATGACTTCACCAGCATCAGTCAAGAAGAAATCAACTCGAGCGATTCCCTTGCCATCAATGAGCGCAAATGCATCGAGAGCCAATTGCTGAATTTCACTTTCTATCTCAGAAGGAATCTTGGCCGGAACAATCAACTCCGTTGAATCATCCAAGTACTTAGCTTCGAAATCATAGAACTCATGCTCGCCAAGGACTTTGATTTCTCCGACTCGAGATGCGCGTTCCCCCAATATTCCACATTCAAGTTCGCGGCCAGGTGCGAATGCTTCGACAAGAATCTTCTCGTCAAAATCTTTTGCAAGAGTTACTGCTGCATCAAGCTCTCCCCATGTCTTGACCTTAGTGATGCCATTGCTCGATCCAGCGCGCGAGGGCTTGACGAAAATAGGAAGCGAGAATTCCTGCTTTAATCGCGAAGTGATTTCACTCTTGTAATTGCGCCACTCTTCCCAGAGGAAGAGATCGAATTCCACTGTCGGAATTCCTGCCTCAATGAATAACCTCTTACATATTGCCTTATCCATACCAATAGCCGATGCAAGTACTCCTGCGCCCACGTAGGGAATATCAAATATCTCGAGTAGCCCCTGGATCGTGCCATCTTCACCGAAAGGCCCATGGAGCACCGGAAAAATAAGATCGATACTGAGATTTTTACCACCAGCAAAAAACCCTTCGCTATTGATGGTCACTGCTGGGGCATCGGCAGGTATTACGGGTAACTTCCCGTCGACTATCGCCAAGCGCGAGGTCAAACCCTCAAGATAGACCCACTTACCCTCTTGAGTGATGCCAATAGGAATAGGTTCATAGCGATCGCGATCGATTGCTGCCAACAAACTCATGCCAGAGAGAATCGAGATGGAATGCTCGCTACTTCTTCCGCCACAGAGGACGCCCACTCGAAGTTTTCCTTGAGCGCTCGTAGTCACGTTGTTAAGGGTACCGGTAAGAGATACTTAATTTAATGTTCGGAGCGAGTGGTTCGACTCATCAATCGACGGACCACTTCCTTAGGTGGCATTCCGTTAGCAACAACATCGACTACCGCCTCAACAATGGGCATATCCACGCCATGCTCTCGGGCAAGCTCAAGCACTGCCGCTGCAGAGGAAACGCCTTCTGCAGTTGTCTTCGTTTCACTCTGCGCCTGGGCCAACCCCAACCCGCGCCCAAGGCGTTCGCCAAAGGAGCGATTACGCGATAACGGAGATGAACAGGTTGCTACTAGATCCCCCATGCCGGCAAGTCCAGCGAAGGTCATGGGATCAGCCCCCAAAGCCATTCCCAAACGTGTTGTTTCGGCAAGACCACGTGTGATTACCGTTGCTTTGGTGTTATCACCCATACCCAAGCCACTTGCCATGCCTACGGCAAGCGCCATTACATTCTTAATGGTGCCAGCGACTTCACAACCAATCACATCGATTGAGGTATAGGGGCGAAAATATGGAGTTGCAATTGCATCTTGTAATTCGACAGCATTCTCTTCTTTGCTGCACGCAACAACAACCGCGGCAGGTTCGCGCTTGATGATCTCACCTGCGAGGTTCGGCCCAGTTGCCACGGCAATCTGCCCGCTATCTACACCAAGCTCCTCTTGGATGACTTCGCTCATGCGCGCATGAGTTCCACGTTCAAAACCTTTGAGCAGACTCACTACCAATGCGTTTCTGGGCACGAGTGCACCCCAACTCTTCAAGTTATCCCTCAGCGTTTGGGCAGGAACCGCGAGAGTCACTACCTGCGCACCGCTGAGCGCCACTGCTGGATCTGTAGTCGCAGTGATCTTCTCTGGAATCACCAACCCCGGATGAAATTTAGAATTTGTATGAAAGGTGTTGATCTCCGAAATGACATCGGGATTCCTACCCCAAATTCGCACCGTATGGTTGTTGGCGTTGTCGGCAAGTATCTGCGCAAACGCACTCCCCCACGAGCCCGAACCCATTACTGCAATGGTCAATGACATTAGGAATTCTTCTTCGCGCTCTTTTTATAATTTCCCACCCGCGGATGTGGGCTATTTGCTGGATCAAATCGGGTAACGGGAGGAGCCTCATTGCGAATCTCCGCCAACAATGTAGTTAACGCGCTCATCACGTACTCAGTCGCCTCTCCCGCTGCTACGGGATCATCTTCTCGCCCGTACCACTTTGAAAAATCTAGTGGCTCACCCGCCCAAACATGGAATGTCTTTCGAGGAAAGAGGGAGATTTTCCGCCCGTATGGTGCGAGAACGGCCTGAGCGCCCCATTGGGCACAGGGCACTACCTTGGTTTTTGTCATGATGGCAAGGCGAGCCACTCCAGTTTTACCTTTCATCGGCCAGAGCGCAGGATCGCGGGTGAGGGTGCCTTCTGGGTAAACCCCGAGCAGATGTTCAGCTTTTAAAAATGCAATTGCATGATCAAATGCTTGCCGAGCGTTGGGGCTCTCCCGCTCTACCGGAACTTGTCCCGCGCCACGGAGCACAGTTCCCACAATTGGCACTTTAAACAACTCCGCTTTACCTAAGAAACGCGGCGCTCTCCCATTGTCATGGAGGAAGTGAGCAAAGACCAGAGGATCAAGATATGAGATGTGGTTGGAGACGCAGATGATGGGACCGCTCTTAGGGATGTTCTCCATTCCGCGCCAATCACGTTTAGCAATTGCAAACATCAGTGGTCGTAAGAAGAAAGCGGCGAAGCGAAACCATGGCGTTATGCCCAACGGCTGGCCTATTGGTGGCGGATAGAAAATCTCGTCCCGGTCAGTCATATCGCCACCCTACTAGGAGAAAAGGAAGCGGGGGCCGCGATCTTTCGCGACCCCCGCCTTCAGTTAAAGGTAGGAAAAAGATTTACCTCTTCTTTTTCTTTGCAGCCTTCTTCGGAGCAGCCTTCTTTGCAGCCTTCTTCGGAGCAGCCTTCTTTGCCGCCTTCTTAGGGGCAGCCTTTGCTACTGGCTTTGGAGCTGGCTCCATCTTGCGGGTACCAGCGACGATCTCCTTGAGAACCTTTGCTGGAGTAAAGCGTGCAACTGTCTTTGCCTTGACCTTTACTGGCTCGCCAGTAAATGGGTTACGAGCAACGCGCGCTTTACGCTGAATTTTGCGGAACTTTCCGAAGCCAGCGATGCTGACATCTTCGCCTTTTGCCATGTTGCGGGTGATTGCGTCAATGACGATCTCGACCGCATGGGTGGCTTCTTTCTTGCTGTCGTTGAAGTGTGGCACCAACGACTTGATGAACTGGGCCTTATTCATGAATTCCCCTTTTGTATAAGTGTCGAGGTGAAAACCCCAACATTGAGGGCAAAAATAGGTATTGGACCGCTATACGTCCAACACCGCGTTGGCGTGTCGGGAAAGAAAAAAGGCGAATTTTTCCCACTCTCAACGACAAGTTGAGGTAAATCCAGGGTGATTAACTTCGAGCGGGGAGGGTTTTTACCTTGAAAGCAGGGCGTTTTTCCTCATAAGTGGCGATCGAATCCGCATTTCGCAGAGTCAGACCGATATCGTCCAACCCCTCCATCAATCTCCAGCGGGTGTAATCATCAAGGTCAAAACTGACCTTTTTCCCGCCAAAACGAACCGCGCGCGCCTCTAAATCTACGGTTATCTCAAGAGCAGGATTAGCCTCTATCGCATCCCAGAGCTCCTCGACCACTGCCTGCGACAGGATAACTGTCAATAAACCTGCCTTGAGTGAGTTATTTCGAAAGATATCTCCATATCGAGGCGAGATGACGACCGCAAAACCATAATTTTGCAAGGCCCACACCGCATGCTCACGTGATGATCCAGTACCGAAATCAGGTCCAGCGACCAGGATTGTCCCCGACTTATATTGAGGTTGGTTGAGAACAAATGTTGGATCTTGGCGCCACGCATTGAATAGTCCATCTTCAAAACCTGAGCGAGTAACCCGCTTCAAGTACTGCGCTGGAATGATCTGATCGGTATCGACATTGCTTCGACGAAGTGGAACTGCGCTGCCGGTGTGTGAGATAAAAGCTTTCATTACTCTCTCCTACCTTTCCAAATCATCTGGGCTTGCAAGAGTTCCGCGAATTGCGGTCGCAGCTGCTACTAACGGGCTTACTAAGTGAGTCCGACCGCCTTTACCTTGTCGCCCCTCGAAATTTCGATTGCTTGTCGATGCGCTCCGCTCACCAGGTTTTAATTGATCGGGGTTCATACCAAGGCACATCGAGCACCCTGCTTCGCGCCATTCCGCTCCCGCATCAAGGAATACCTGATGTAATCCTTCACGTTGCGCTTGTTCGCGAACTCGCGCCGAACCTGGAACTACCAACATGCGCAAGCCCGCAGCAACCTTTTTCCCCTTAATTACTTCGGCCGCGGCGCGGAGATCTTCAATTCGGCCATTGGTACACGAGCCCAAAAACACAGTATCGATCTTTACCGACTTTAGTGGAGTGTGCGCTTGTAGCCCCATATATTCCAAGGCCCGCTCTGCAGCATTACGAGATGCTTCATCAGCGAAGTCACTAGGTGCGGGAATAATCGAATCCAGTGGTGCCCCTTGACCTGGATTCGTTCCCCATGTCACAAACGGTGAAAGCGTGTTCGCATCGAGATCTACCTGAACATCAAATTCTGCATCGCTATCGGAGTAAAGGTTCTTCCAATATTCAACTGCGCTCTCCCACTGCGCACCTTCAGGTGCATGCGGGCGCCCCTTGATGTAATCGAAGGTTATTTGATCAGGAGCGATGAGACCTGCACGAGCGCCTGCTTCGATCGACATATTGCAGATCGTCATGCGAGCTTCCATGGATAGCGCGCGAATGGCGCTTCCTCGATACTCGATAACGTAACCCTGTCCACCGCCCGTGCCAATCTTGGCAATCAACGCAAGGATGATGTCTTTGCTCGTCACTCCTTTACGTAACGTTCCTTCCACATTGACCGCCATCATCTTCGGTTTTGCTTGCGGCAACGTTTGGGTTGCAAGAACATGTTCGACTTCGCTGGTACCAATGCCAAATGCGAGCGCGCCGAACGCGCCATGGGTCGAGGTATGTGAATCACCGCAAACAATTGTCATACCAGGCTGTGTTATGCCCAATTGTGGGCCGACTACGTGAACGATTCCCTGCTCGATATCTCCGAGCGAATGAAGGCGAATGCCAAACTCTGCGGCATTCTTTCGCAAGGTATCCACTTGAAGCTTGGAAACTGGATCTGCAATCGGCTTATCAATATCTATCGTTGGAGTGTTGTGATCTTCAGTTGCGATTGTGAGATCTGGTCGGCGAACTTTTCGCCCAGCAAGGCGTAGTCCATCAAATGCCTGCGGGCTGGTGACCTCATGGATGAGGTGGAGATCGATATACAAAAGGTCGGGCTCTCCAGGTGCGCTATGGACCACATGGTCATCCCAGATTTTCTGAGCTAATGTCTTTCCCATCGCTTCACTTCCGTAATCCACGGCGAAGTATATATTGCCGTCTCACCATTTGAGATGTTAATATCATATCATGAAAAACAGTAACGCCAGTAGTGGAAGCGGTGTTGGCGTTCTCGATAAAGCTATTGCAATTCTCAATGCATTGGAATCGGGTCCAATGACCCTTGCCGAATTGGTGGCCACGACAAGTATTGCCCGACCCACCTGTCATCGACTCGCAGTTGCCTTAGAGCATCACCGTTTCATCGCTCGCGATCTTCATGGGCGTTTCACTATTGGTGCGCGCGAGGGTGAATTAGCGCAGAGCGCAGGAGAGGATCGATTGCTCGTTATCGCTGGCCCAGCGCTGACTGCTCTCCGTGATGCAACGGGCGAGAGCGCGCAGATCTATAGACGACAAGGAGATCTGCGTTTATGCGTCGCGGTCGCTGATCGACACTCAGGATTGCGCGATAGCGTGCCGGTTGGTTCGGCGCTAACGATGAGCGCAGGATCGGCAGCGCAAGTTCTACTCGCGTGGGAAGAACCAGATCGCATTAGTAAGACTCTGAAAAATGCACGCTTTGATGGGGCAACTCTCACCGCAGTTCGTCGCCGTGGGTGGGCACAGAGCGTGGGTGAACGCGAGGCCGGAGTGGCGAGCGTCTCAGCTCCTATTCGCGGACCGCATAACAGAGTGATTGCGGCGGTGAGTTTAAGCGGACCTATTGAAAGATTGGGAAGGCAACCCGGCCGCACTCATGCTGCAGCAGTCATCGCAACTGCCGCACGCATCTCTGAATACTTAAATAAAAACTAGATTTCTAGGAGTAGCCCCGAAGGGATTCGAACCCTCGTAGCTGGCTTGAGAAGCCAGAGTCCTAGGCCGCTAGACGACGGGGCCCTGTTATTAAATTATTGAGCTGGGGTACCAGGATTCGAACCTAGACTAACGGAATCAGAATCCGCTGGGCTGCCAGTTACCCCATACCCCACTAGCAAGCCCCTAAGGATACCCGTTCTTTTCGCCCCTGTTACACCGCCGCAAGACGGGCCAAGGTCCGCTCCCGACCAAGAATCTCCATCGATTCGAAGAGCGGTGGCGAGATATGACTTCCAGTCACTGCAACGCGAATAGCGCTAAATGCCAAACGCGGCTTGAGCCCCAATTCGTCGATAAGTGCAGTTCGAAGTGCGCCATCGATGCTCTGATGATCCCAAGTGGGCAACGGTGTCAACACATCGATAGCGCGAGCAATGATTCTCTTCGACTCGCCATCGAGATACTTCGCAACAGATTCTGGATCAAGATCAACTTTCTCAGTGAAGAGGAATGCCAGCATAGGTGGAATCTCTCCAAGTTTGATGATTCGCTCCTGAATGATGGGCAGTGCGCGCTTCACCACTAGCTCTTGCTCTGGAGTTATTGGAGTCGCAACCACTTTTGCGCGTTGCAAGAAGGGAAGTGACCATTGATAGAACTGGTCAAGAGTGAGCGCACGAATCTTATCGCCGTTGATATTCTCAAGTTTCTTCATATCAAATCGGGCCGGATTAGCATTGACACGCTCGATGGTGAACAGTTCGCTTAACTCACTCAAGGTGAGATTTTCGCGATCATCTCCAGGTGACCATCCCAGCAAGGCTAGGTAATTGCAAATAGCCTCAGGCAAGAAACCTTGTTCTCGATACCAGGCAATGGATGTCTCACCATTTCGCTTAGAGAGTTTCGCATTGTCAGTACCCATCACAAAAGGTAGATGTGCAAAAAGCGGATAATCCGCCGGCGCAACTCCCATCGCTTGATAAACACGAATCTGTCGCGGAGTCGAGGAGAGTAGATCCTCGCCACGAAGGATGTGCGTTACCTCCATTAAGACGTCATCAACAGCGACCGCCAACGTGTAAAGAGGTGAACCATCAGCGCGGACCAGAACGAAATCTGGGACGAAATTATGATCGAAGGTGCACTCGCCACGAATAACATCATGGAAAGTCGTACTTCCTTCAGGCATTCGCATCCGAATTACCGGCTCACGACCTTCAGCGGTGTATCGCGCACGATTTTCATCGCTTACCGAGCGACACTTACCGTCATAGCCAGGAGCCTGCCCAGATTCTTTCTGCTCTTCACGGCGAGCTTCGAGCTCCTCTGGAGTGCAATAGCAGTAATAGGCATCACCTTGCTCAATAAACCTCGATGCCCACTTCGCATAAATCTCTAACCGCTGCGATTGGAGATAGGGGCCGTGCGCTCCCCCAACTTCGGGGCCCTCGTCCCAATTAAGGCCAAGCCATTTCAAAGTATCTATTGCCGCTGCAATATATTCATCGGTTACTCGAGAGCGGTCGGTATCTTCGATGCGAAAGAGAAAAATGCCACCCGTATGGCGCGCATATGCCCAGTCAAAGAGCGCGGTGCGGATATTTCCGACGTGGAGATCACCGGTCGGTGACGGCGCAAAGCGAACTTTGATTGGTCTGTTAGACATCTGCCACCGCTCGATTAGAAAGTGTGCCGATACCTTCGATGGAAATTGAAACGGTACTTCCTATAGGTATTACGCCAACACCTGCCGGAGTTCCAGTGAGAATCACATCACCAGGTAACAAGGTATACACCTGAGTAATGAAGTAGATGATTGTCGGGATATCAAAAATCATCGAAGAGGTTCGATCGCTCTGCCGCATCTGTCCATCGACCTCTGCCGAAATCGCGAGATCACTTGGATCGATATCAGTCTCTATCCATGGTCCCAGCGGACAGAATGTATCGAAGCCCTTTGCTCGCGACCACTGTCCATCGACTTTCTGTAAATCGCGCGCAGTGACATCGTTTCCGATGGTGTATCCGAAAATCACATCCTGCACTCGCTCTTTGGGAACATCCTTACAAATCTTGCCGATGACAATTGCAAGTTCCGCTTCATGATCGACTTTCTTGCTCATCGACGGCCACACGATCGCATCGTCCGGTCCAATAACCGAAGTATTGGGCTTGATGAAGATCACTGGTTGCTCGGGAACTACGCTATCCATCTCTTTTGCATGATCGGCATAGTTCTTGCCAACACATACCACCTTGCTTCTGGGAATGACTGGCGCTAAGAGTTTTACCGAATCAAGGGCGAGTTTCTCTCCGGTCTTGGTGATCCCGGAATAGAGGGGATCTCCCGCGAGCACCTCAATCTCGTTTCCCAAAACCACGCCGAATAACGGCGACGCTGACACCTCTTTTGGCGGCGAAAAACGTGCGATGCGCATTGGCTAATGCTATCGGTTAGAGCGAGTGGATACTTCCATCGTCGTGCGCGTACCAAATAGCCGCTAGAGGTGAGATCTCGCGAATGCTCGAAACCGCGCTCTCTAGAGGTTTATTGCCCACTACCACCACAGCCTCAATCTGATCTGCACCACTCGAGAGCGCCATCGCAAGTGCAACCTGAATCGCATCAAGGTGGAGTGATGTCAGATGAACCGAACTGCCGATATGAGTACGTCCGGTTCCATCGCGGAGCGCTGCACATTGTTGAGCGTTATTTCTGTGGAGGGAAGATTTCGCAAGAGTGTGGAGTTTTATATCTTCACTATTACTAAGGCTCATTACTTGCCACCTGCCTCTTCCTCGATAGCTCCCTCGTTCTCAATGAGTACAGTGCCGACACGTTTCCGTCTTCCTACGGGGCGTTCGGCAGTAAACCGCCAGTGGCCAATCGTAATCTCACTTCCAGGGATGGGAACTTGACCAATATGTTTTCCGAGCAGACCGCCGAGGGTGTCGACAGCCTCTTTATCCTCATCAGCAAATTCAATGCCTAGTTCGCCTTCGAGATCCTCTAAGTGGATTCGCGCTTTTGCACGATATTTACGTTCGCTAAGTTGCTCGAGCTGCTCATCATCGTCATCATCAAATTCATCGGAAATCTCACCGACAATCTCCTCGAGAATATCCTCGATAGTCACTAATCCCGCAGTCCCACCATATTCATCGACCACAATTGCAAGATGTATTTGCTCAGATTGCATCTCTTTGAGCAATTGATCTGCCATCTTATTTTCAGGGACAAAGTTCGCTGGCCGCATCAATTCAGCGACTGTCTCACTCTGCTCTGCCTCTCGGAAATCATGGCTTCGCTTTGCTAAGTCTTTGATGTACGCGATTCCCACGATATCGTCGAGATCATCTCCGATTACCGGAATTCTGGAATAACCGGATCGGAGCGCAAGTGATAGCGCTTGTCGAAGCGTCTTATCTCTCTCGATATAGACCATCTCGGTGCGAGGGACCATCACTTCGCGAACCAAGGTATCGCCTAATTCGAAGACCGAATGAATCATCTCGTGCTCATCTTCTTCTACAAAGCCGCGCTCTCGGGCTTGATCAACGAGATCACGAAATTCAGCCTCGGTCGAAAAAGGACCTTGTTTAAAACCTTTTCCTGGTGTGAGCGCATTACCAAGCGCAATTAACAACCGGGTTACAGGAGAGAGCACGCGCGCAAGTAGCACTGCAACGATTGCCCCGGGTAGCGCCCACTTCTCTGGATGTTGTTTTCCAAGGGTGCGTGGCCCTACCCCCACAAGAACATATGAGGCAACAACCATCACCAATACTGTTATCGCAAGGGCCTCCCGTTGATTATTGATTTGATTGAGAGCTACTTGTGCCACGAGAGCTGCTGCGGCGAACTCTGAAGTCTTTCGAACTAGCAATATGACGTTGAGGAAGCGTGAGGGTTCTGCCGAAAACTTAAGGAGCGCCCGTGCAGCCCGTCGATTGCCGGCGCTCTGCTCTTCGATAAAAATTCGTGAGAGTGAACTGAGCGCGCTCTCGGTGCCGGCCAAAAATCCGGCAAAGAATAAAAGCACCAGAATGACAACTATCTCAGCGATACTCATTTATGAAACTTTCCACTCCGTAACGATTTTGTTTTGCAGAGCAAACATCTCTTTTTCCTCATCTATTTCTACATGGTCATAACCCATCAGATGTAAAATTCCATGCACTAGCAGAATCTCAAGTTCCTTTTCAGTGGAGTGTCCGGCGCCTTGGGCCTGTCGTTTAGCTACTTCGGGGCAGAGGACCACATCGCCTAAAGTGCTTTTTCCTTCGATGAAATGTTGGCCGGGCCGTAATTCATCGATCGGAAAAGAGAGAACATCGGTTGGCCCCTCTTCATCCATCCATTCGATATGTAACCGCTCCATCTCAGCTTCATCGACAGCCAGAATCGAGAGCTCTACCCGTTCATCTAGTCTCATAGTTTCAAGTGCATAAGCCGCTAACGAGGTGAAGTGACTTTCAGAGCAGGGAAAATCGCTCTCATTTTCAAAGGTAATGGGCACTTAGCGATCCTTGTGCAGCGGCCGAGGGCGACTCGAAGAGCTCTGTTCATCGAACTTTTCGTAAGCCTCGACAATATCAGCGACAATCTTATGTCGAACAACATCTTCACTCGTAAGTTCAACAAAGTCTAGATCCACGACATCCCCAAGTATCTCGCGGACAACTCGTAATCCAGATTTGATCCCGCTTGGCAGATCGACTTGGGTGATATCTCCAGTGATTACCATCTTTGAACCAAAACCCAAGCGGGTGAGAAACATCTTCATCTGCTCCGGAGAAGTGTTCTGTGCTTCATCGAGGATAATAAAAGAATCATTGAGCGTGCGGCCACGCATGTACGCAAGCGGTGCTATCTCAATTCCGCCATTGGCAATCAACTTTGGAATTGAATCTGGGTCCATCATGTCGTGAAGGGCATCAAAGAGCGGGCGTAAATAGGGATCGATCTTCTCGTGCAAAGTTCCGGGGAGGAAACCAAGTCGCTCTCCCGCTTCGACAGCTGGACGCGTGAGGATGATTCTGTTGACCTGCTTAGATAGAAGCGCTTGGACTGCTTTGGCAACGGCAAGATATGTCTTTCCACTTCCTGCAGGTCCGATACCAAAGACAATCGTGTTCTTATCTATCGCATCGACATAATGTTTCTGATTAAGAGTCTTTGGTCTGATCGTTCGCCCACGATTGCTCAGGATGTTGAGCGAAAGTACTTCACCAGGAAGTGAGTTGCCGCGGAGCATCTTCAGGCTCTGTTGTAACCCTTCGACCGTCACCTCTTGCCCGCGTTCTACAAGAAGAACCAATTGCTCGATAAGTTTCTCGAATGCGGTGAGGTCGGTGCGATCACCACGGACGTGCAGCTCTTGGCCGCGTAGCGTGATATCGAGCGTGGGAAACGCCCGCTCAAGTGCGCGAAGATTGATATCTGCAGGACCAAAAAGCGCCACTGGCGAGAGCCCCTTAGGGAGCGAGAGTGTGACTTTGTCCATTGGCACCAGTCTAGCCCGGAGGCCAACTAAAGGCTCTGCCAGCAATCAGGTGGAGGTGGGCGTGAAAGACGCTCTGACCTGCGCCCGCGCCAGTATTGAAAACTAGCCGATAGTCGGCAATCCCTTCGCGCGAGGTCAATTCATCAACGAGTGTAAAGAGCGCTCCCAACCCCGCTGGGTTACCTCGATGGAGCGCAATAGCGTTCTCCTCATGTCGACGAGGCAGGATCAAATAATGAGTCGGCGCAACTGGGGAGATATCAGCAATCGCAATCGCTTCGTCATTGGTTGCAAGATGAGGGGAAGGAATAACACCTTCGATTATCTTGCAGAAGATGCACGCTTGATCACTCATGATGACTCCTCCTTGTCACTGGTTACCACTGTTTAGTCAAAACTTTGAGCGCCCCGAGAGCGATTGCGCCAGCGAGGTCGGCGCGTAGGACTGGGTCACCAAGTTTCACCAAGGGTATTCCTGCGGCGGTGAGTTGGTCTATCTCTTCCGTGCTTAATCCACCTTCAGGACCGATGATTGCCAGAATGCTTCGCGCATCGGAAATTCCTGGTACCGCACTTAATGAAACTTCGCCGCTCTCATGAAAGGCAATCACTGAATCGAAGTGCGAGCTAGCAGCAAGAACGCCGGCAAGATTAGTCATGGAAGCAAGCTCCGGCAGGCGCGCTCGTCGAGATTGTCGCGCTGCTGCATAAATTACCTCGCGCCACTTAACAGTTTTATCGAGAGCGGCTACTGAGCGTTGCGCTTGCCAGGGAATGATCGAATCCACTCCCGCTTGTACCAATTGATCAAGGGCTGCTTTTTGGTTCTCCCCTTTGAGTACCGCTTGTGCCAGAGAAATCTCTGCGCTTGGCGCCTTATCTTTTCCACGATTCTGCACGAGAATTTTCACAACATCTTTGCCGATCTCTGTCACTGGACCCTCGACCCAATTTCCCATTCCATCCGCAAATCGAAGCACCTCACTCTTTTGAATACGAAGTACTGAGATTGCATGATGTGCCTGGGGACCGCGCAGATCAATCTCATCTTGAGTGATCCCTTCGGGTGCTACAAAAAATAAAGTGAACACAGTTAGCGACCCAGCGCCTCTTTTAATCGCGAGAAGAACCCGGTTTCACCGCCTTGGGTATTGCTCATTGATACTCGCTCCTTCTCGCCGCGAAGTTCGGCGAATGAACGAAGTATCTCCGCCTCTTTCTCGGAGAGTTTTGTAGGAATAACGACCTCCACATGGACGAAGAGATCTCCACGACCTGACCCGCGCAACTTAGTCACGCCCTTGCCACGGATAGGAATAGTGGTGCCGCTTTGAGTTCCCTGTGGAATGGAAAGTTCGAGTTGACCATCAAGGCTCTCGATTTCCACTCTGGTGCCAAGGGCTGCATCCACCATCGAAATTGCTAACGGGGTATGTAAATCATCGCCATCGCGGACCAAACTTTCATGGCTCTGCACATGTACCTCTACGTAGAGGTCTCCACTGGGTCCGCCACCAGGACCAACTTCGCCTCTGCCTGAGAGTTGAATGCGATTGCCATCATCAATACCTGCGGGAATATCAATCTGCACAGTTGAACGTGCTCGCACTCTTCCATCTCCAGCACACTCACCACATGGCTCTGTGATTGTGGTGCCATATCCCTGACAGTTTGCGCATGGGCGCGAGGTCATCATCTGGCCGAGGATGGAGCGAGTCACTTGCTGGACCTCTCCTCGCCCACGACAGAGTTCACAGGTTGATGGCGATGTTCCTGGTGCACATCCCGTGCCGGTGCAAACATCACAGGTCACTGCCGTCTCAACAGTTAATTCGCGTGTGGTACCAAATGCCGCCTCTTCTAAAGTCAGATCGATACGAATAAGCGCATCTTGACCACGTCGCACTCGAGCGCGCGGTC
>Ga0194115_10000084_pt1 | contig 138902 bp, 126 predicted proteins | sample TA2MahsurfametaG_3_FD_148656 | JGI IMG/M metagenome (GOLD analysis project Ga0194115, IMG submission 148656) | Freshwater microbial communities from Lake Tanganyika, Tanzania - TA2015002 Mahale S4 surface | ecosystem: Environmental > Aquatic > Freshwater > Lake | place: Tanzania: Lake... | reverse complement strand
AAAAGAGGTTGATTGATGGAGAAGGGGTGTGCCGAAAGGCCCCCTTTTTTTTGTTTCCTATTTGTCTGAGGAATGAAATTGGCCGATATTCCACCGAAGCTTTAGCGTAGGTGGATAGATATTGAATTGGTTATTTAAGGTTGACCGAGTATTTCAAGGAAAGAATCCATTGCGGATTTTCACGAAGAAAATTTTTACGTCGTCCAACTGAGACTTGCAATTCTTGTGTTTTTGATAGTTCAATGATGCAACCTCCAAAAGCGCGGAAAGCGGCGGTTCCTCCATCGATAAGTACTTCGGCTCCAGTATACGTGATGTCCCTTTGAAAATCGTAAAAATGCTCCCATTGGATAAAAGGAGTCATTGGAAAATCCTTAATATCATATTTTGCGCTGACTTTACTGCGCAAGACCGTATTGGATCTCTGAAATTTGCGTTGGGCCCATTGCATTTGTTCCGTGATTCCCAAGTGGAATCGCGATTTATCCAGAAACCAATCGACCGGGTTGAGTTCGATTCCAATGGCCGTTCGGTAGAGGTATGTGGTAGCTTTTAGATCGATGGAACTGTGTCGATTGGGGCTAATCCCAAAACGTTGGCCAGCAAAAACGTGTACCCCTTGAACTACCTTAGCGGAAAATTTACCCTCCAGGAAGGTCCTATTCCATTCGGAAAATCCGTTCATTCGATGTTGAGCACTAAATGTCAGCTTAGTTTTCTTAACAGGCTTCAGATTTATTTCAGCACCAAGCCATGTTTGGTTTTGTGAAATTCCCCAAAACGGAAGAAAAATCGCCAGGAAATAGGTTCGAATGGACATCAATACAAAATGTTGAACAATGGTGTTTCCACGATTTCTTTGGAAGCGGTTATAGAAACTTCATGCTGCATTCGATAATATATCCCTTCGTTAAGTGGGTCCTTGGAAAGCACGTATATCTTGTAGTTTCCTTTTTGAAGTCCTTCGAAGGAAAAGCGCCCCGCTTCATCGGTTCGTACGTCGTCGGCTGCGAATTCATGAGCGCCGTAGATAATGTACACGCGCTCGTTTGCCATGGAAATTCCGTTAGTGCTCTCTTCTGCTTTTCCTTGCATTGCCACGTCGATTCCGAAAGAAGTGGTCCCATTATCAGGATCTGGAACATCGATATAGCTGTTGTCCGTCAGGGTAATGATGTCATTGGTTACAAAACTGCTGAAGGGAGTTCCTGCCGTTGCAGCAATTGCTGCTTGCGTTTGCGCTGCGATTTCTGCATTGGAATCCGAGTAATTGAAGCTCACCATAATCCCAATTCTTCCCTGTAGTTGTGGGTCGGCACTGCTAATCCAAGAAGGATTCGAGTAGTAAATGTAGTATTGCTTTAAGGGGTCACCTGTGTTGAGTATCCAATAGTCGCCATGCTCCAGTTCAATCCCTGCGGTGCAGGTCACTTGGGTTACTTCGTGCCTTCCTGCCTTGAAGCTGCTGCCTTTTACGGTTCCACGAATGGCTGATGTGCCCCCTGGGCCCTCGATTTTTTTACAGGAAACAATTCCTAGGAGTAGGATAATTGCCAAAAATAACGGTTTCATAGATGAAGAATTAATAGTTTAAACATGCTTGGATACCCATCGACTTGTAAATAATACATGCCGTTGGGTAAGGATTCCGTTGAAATCGATGAGGTGTAGCTGCTGAGACGAATGGATGCAAACAGAGTTCCCGTAGAATTATAGATGCGAGCAAGGGTTGGTTTCTCCAATCCCTCAAGGTATAAAACGTGATCGCTAGGATTTGGAAAAATTCGAAGAGCGTCTTTTTGGGGCTCGGGCATCGAGAGGTTGTCACACGTTCCCACCATGTTAGCGTCCAGCCAAGCAAGGCGATTGCTCAGCCATGTTTTTAAATAGGTGATTTCTTCGGCAAAGGTTTGACCGATAAAATTGTTGGGCCAAACGTAGGTTCCCAAAATAGGCCAACGGATGAAATGACGTTGGGCGGGACCTTCCAATACTGCGGCCAAACTGTCAATAGTAGCCATAACTAACGTATCGCTTAAGGGACCTTGCCTTAATGCTAGCCAACGGCAATGCGTGAGGTTCGCAAAGGTACTGTCGCTTAATAGCCGGTTCCACCAAAAGGGAATCAACTGCGCGCCACCGCAAATAGAATTGAAATTTTTAGCCCAACCCGAGGTCGTATTTCCTTGGCAATAATTGGCATTTCCAAGGGCTATATTGAAATCCCACAAAGGACCCGCTACCAGTTTACCTCCTTCACTGAAACGTTGTTTGTATAAGAAACTGGAAATTCGATAACCGTCTACGTTCTTGGTCATTTCATTCGCAAGGATAAAATCAATGAATGATTGAATATCGATAAAGGGTGCGTATCCTTGGACAGGATCGGTATAATTGGCTCCCGCTAATGCATTTTCGAAGGCCGTAACGTAGGATTGAATGTAGGATAATTGAAGGGGATGTAGGGTGTCCAAGGAAGGGTCATGCAATTGAAATCCAATGGTTCCATTTCCTGGGGCGGCCGGTGGATAGGGGGAGTTCCAAGCAATGGTCCCTCCAGCCGTCGTTTTGTCCAGTTTTAAAATATAACCACCGGTTAGGTGGTTGTCCACGGTGTCTTCGTACAACAAGGGGTTAATAGGAACCCTTCCAGGATTGGTTTTAATGCGTTCCATCATCACATAAACACCCATATATTCATTGTTCAAGACCAATTCACAAAGTTGGGTTCTTGTAGCATAATTCCCCATGGTATTTCCCCATTGGTAGGTGAGGACATTGCGAATCATGGCCTTATCCGTATAGGGTGCATAAAGTATCCAATCGTTATCTACCGGCCAATCAAAAAGCGAAACGTTGTTGTTCAGGGCATTGGGCCCATTGGTTTCAAGACCGTAGGACTTCGCTGGAAAATTGTTGGATGAGGAGCCCCTGCGTTCTATGGTAATTTGGCCGAAATACTCGTTGAAGGGGTCGTGGATGCTGTTGGTGTCACCTTGAGCATTATGAATGATTCCCATCGTCGCATCAATTTTAGGTTCATCCGGAATCGTTGCAAACTGGGTGTTGACAACCACAATCGGTAGGTTGGTCTTAAACAATTCAAGAGGAGGGGAAAACCAAGCCGGGGGATTTGCATAGGTTTGTATTGAATCAGATATGCCCGCAAGCAAAAAACACCTTCCGCTTAAATCGTTGGAATTTGGCGCGTTGTTAAAAACCGCAACGTTGAGGGTGTTCATCCCCGTGTGAAGCAAATTGGTAAGTTCCGCTTTGGAAAAATAAAATTTATCGGGTTGACCTCCGCTGTACAATACCGCCTCATGGGACGCGGTTGCTAGGGAATTCCAAAGAGGTTGTGCGTTTAAATTCACGTTTCGGCTTACCAACAATTGACCGTTGAGGTAGGCGATAAAGCCGTCGTCATAATCAACGGCGAGAAGAAGTTTTTCGATACTTTGAAGGTCTACCACGTTGAACTTTTGGAGAAAGTAAACCGAGGTGGCATTCGTTGGAATTACGGTATTGTCGTCGTTGTCACCGAAACCAAAGCCGCCCTGACCAATAGGCCAATTGGAAGCATCAAAGGAGGTATCATACCACTGCGTTGGGGTGTTGGCGGTGGGGATTTGGTATCGCCAGGTGTCATTGTCGCTCACGAGGGTCTCCCAATGGTCGATTTGGGATTTTGCCATGAAAGGAACCGTCAAGAACAACGCAAGAAGGTGAATCGATATCTTTAACACCCTGTAAATATACAGGTAATATTGAGGAAATATGGATGCTTTCAATAAGTTGTGTCAACAGGAATAGGTTGGTAAACCCACCATCCAAAAGTGCTTTAAGTGGTGTAACGTTTTGAAGGATTAGGGTTAAAGCCTTCAAATCATCCTATAAAAGCCGTGAATATTAGCCTAATTATCTTGAGTTCGGTCTTTCTTATGATCCGATGCTCAACTCCCAGTCAACTAATGCAAACCCAATCCACAACTCAAAATTCTGTAGCATTTCCGAAACAATACACCACCCGCGACTACCCCTACCACGAAACCATGGACCTGTCCAAATTGTCGCGATTTGAACGGGCCTTATACAATTCTTGGTCGGAATTGACTGAGGCGGAAAAAACCTTCTTTAAAAGCTGCCTTATTGGAGATTAATCCCTGCGAAAAGCGTAACGAATTGAACCGTTCGTGTTTTAATAGTAGTATTCACCTTTAACTTCAAGTGTCATGGAAAACCTTTCAATGGGATTTAAGAAAGTCCATCAATTATTCATGCTGTTGATTGCAATGAGCGTTTTATACACGTTGCTCAACGGTCATTATACGATTTCTTTGTTGCATATTTTAGGCTATTCCGAGGTTACTTTTCTCGTGTATCAGGGCCTTTGGTTAGGGATGTTGATCGTTTACATGGTTTTTCTTTGGGAGTTAAGGCACTTCCAATTCATTAAATACGGACTGTTGCCCTTTGCTGTTATTTCGTTCATCGCATTGACAGGTATGTTGTTTTTCGGAAAGAACATCTCAGATCAAGAAGGCATTTGGTTTCATGTTCTTTTTTATGCGATAGCTTTTCCTTTTCATGGACGCGCTTTGTGGGTTCACACCTATCGCAAGCAGGCGACTACTTTCCGTTATGCTCTCTGGGGCTCAATTTTTCTCAGCGGTCTTGCGACCTTCATCGGATTCTTTAATTTTTGGTTTAATACCACGCTTTATTGGGGTCTACTCAACTTCGCGTTTGGCATTTCCGTTTTCTCCCTGCTCTTGATCAATACGGTTTTGCTGCTATCGCTGTCCATTTTGTATGTGAGACATAAAGTCCGAACGGCTCAATAAATAACGAAAAAAAGCCTGGTATGAAACGTTGGGTTATTTATTCGATAATTACCTTCCGGTGGTTATCCTTTTCCTGTGATGCACAAACCTTACACATTCAAAATAATGAAGTTCAATCATTTTATGGAGATTCTTCGCAAACTGTTTCTGAAGTTTTTGCGAATCCGAGGATGATTGAAGAATCTCCTAGAAAAGTTAATTCTTTATGGATATTGGATTTAAACACCAATCAGTTAACAAAAATTAAAAACAATGAAATCACTCATGAACTACCAATTTCTGTATCAAAAATAAACAACACGATACAGGTTAAAATACTAGATGGATGGGATAATGGTTTATTGATTGAAACAACGGACCATGAATCAGTTACTTGGTATTGGTTTAATGATGATTTAGTAGAATATCAAAAATGGATTGATTTTGATATAATTAAAACATATTGAAATCAATTGAACATAATGATAAGCTACCCAGAGAGCCTTTCTATTCTGTTCAAAAATTTAGTTTCCTAGCGTTCTTTTACAAATTATAAATTCTTACCCATGAACCTTAAAATAAGCATCTTTTTTCTTTTCATATGTTCGTTTGGATTTTCACAAGAACTTCCGAAGTCCATCAGCATTCATTTTACCCAATATCTCGAAATACACACGCTCTCAGAGCTTCCTCTCGACAGTGCCCTGTTGTATTCCGAGGAGCGAACCGAAGAGACCACGAATTGTATATATGTATTGGATTTCGAATTGGACGAATGCAGGGTTTACTTTGAAGATTCCTTGGTGGGTAAAGCCCCAATCTTGGATATACAAAACTTCTCAACCCCTGGAAAACGCTCCACGAGTGAATGGGACTTTATTTGCAAGTTAGGCGATGCGGCAGATGATACGGAAGTCCGTGTTAGTATAGAAGACCAGCGTTTCCTTTATTACTATGGGTGGAACCATGGTCCTCGAGTTATTTCAAAGCCCTTGTCTTCGGAAATTATCGCAAGCTATTAGCCAATATTTAAGTAAAATACGATGAAAAACTATCTTAAATCTTGTTGTGTAGTATGTTGTATTGCTTACAGTTCATGGTTCGTGGCGCAACCTCAAACGGTCGTAGGAACCAATATTCCTTGGTATTCAAACATTATAAAATATACCTTACCTGATCCTCAGGCCAAGGATTTTTTATCTTCCTTGATAGAAGTGGTTGCCATCAATGAAACGGATTATACCGAAAGAAAGGTATTCTTGAATGAGGATTCGGTTCGAATGAATTTTGGAAAAGCATTGAATGAAATGCGGGCACAATATAACCGACATCCCTTGAAGTACAATGACTCCATTTCTCAAATCATCCAATACACCTTTGAAAACGAGTTGCCGATAGAGATACCCGAGACCTATTACTTGCTTGAACCGGTACTGTATCAAAACATCGTAATGCACTTCGAAAATAAAGAAAAAGCCTATTGCGACTACGTCATTGACTTAGCTACCATGACCGATACGGATTTTTTTGAAATGACCGATTCCACCGCGACGGAATACGGTTTTTACTACGACGATGTTAAGTACGAAGGAGCCTATGCCGTGATTATTGTGGTAAGGTGAATGAGGGGAGGTATCTACCGGAGAGAACAGGCCATTTCAAGATTGAATAAATTATCCAATAAAACTTTACACGAATAATTCAGGCGCTTTCTGGACTATTGAAATATCTATGCTAATAATTCCGAGTATTTGAATAATTTTATACAATAACTACTATCTATGAAACATCTTTTACTCTCTTGCTATATGTTTGTTGTTTTGGTTGGCTTGGGCCAATCCACGGTAAGCACCATGGTGCACAACGGACTTACGCGTTCTTACAGAATTTATATTCCCAGTTCCTACACAGGAAATGTTGCAGTGCCCTTGTTGTTCAATCTACATGGATACACGTCTAACGCTTTACAACAGGAATTTTATGGCGATTTTAGAGGTATTGCGGATACCGCCAATTTCATTCTTGTACATCCGGACGGAACTGTAGACCCCAACGGCAACACCTTTTGGAATGCTTTTGGTGTAATGGCGGGTGTAGACGACGTTGGTTTTATCAGTGCACTGATCGATAAAATCGATCAAGATTACAACATTGACTTGAACCGGGTTTACAGTTGTGGTATGAGTAACGGTGGCTTCATGAGCTATCGCCTGGCTTGTGAATTATCCAATCGAATTACAGCGGTTGCCTCGGTGACGGGGACCATGCCGATAAACGCTCCTGCAAATTGCAATCCAGACAAACCGACTCCTGTCATGCAAATTCATGGAACAGCAGACCCTACTGTACCTTATAACGGTAACGCCAACATGATGGCCATTGAAACCGTTGTGAATTGGTGGGCGAATTTTAACCAATGTTCAATAACTCCAAGTATATCAAATGTCCCCAATACCAACCTCAACGATATGTGCACCGCGGAGCGTTACTTGTACACTGGGGGAAGCAACGGAAGCACGGTAGAGTTGTTTAAAGTCACCCCAGGAGCCCATACATGGCCAGGAGCACCCATTGTCATAGGTGTTACGAATATGGATTTCAATGCTTCAGTTGAAATTTGGCGTTTTTTTCGTCAATATTCCATGCAATCCTTGCTGTCAATTCCTAATACAGTTCCAGTTTCATTTAAGATTTACCCAAATCCTGCGAAAGATGTGTTGCATTTTGAAACCAATCAAATCATAGATAGGGTTAGCATTACTGATCTTAATGGAAAAAGGTTAAGCAGCATCGAGGGTCAGGTAAATAAGGTGGATATTAGCACGTTACATTCGGGCATGTATGTGCTTATCGTCGAATATCAAGGCACTGCAACAACCCATAAATTGGTCATCGACTAAGTAAACTTCTTATCAATTGATATGACAAGATGCTTTGAGCCGCTTTTCACTATTTTTCTAGTCACCACGGATTTTATTTCTTTTTCTTAGAAAGTGTAAAGCCTGCAAATAAGCCCACAACGGCTATCATGCTCACCCAACCCAAGTAATCCCCGTATTGCACGTAGAACGTTTTGCCCTGAAGCATTGGCACCTTGGTGGCAACAACGCCCGTTTTTCCATACCCCAAGCTTTTCAGGCACGCTCCTTCTGGTGACCACACCGAACTGATGCCTGTATTTCCAGACCGAACCACGTATTTTCGGGTTTCAATGGCACGCAACGCAGCGAATTGATTATGTTGCCGATGTCCTGGGGTCTTGCCCCACCATCCGTCGTTGGTGATGATGCACAACAGCTCAGCGCCCTGCCTGCATTGTTCTCCCACAAATGCGCCGTAAATCGATTCGTAGCAGATAATTGGGGCGTACGCGCCATGCTCGGTGCGGAAAATTTTAGGAGACGGCTCGATCCCCAAGGATCCTGAAGTGCCTCCGTTGTTAATGGACCATTCTTCCAAAAAGGGCAGCCAGGTGGAAAAAGGGATTTTTTCAACCCCCAACACCAATTTGGATTTATGGATGAAGTTTGTTTGTTCGCTACCCAAAAAGGCAGACGTATTGTAGGACTCATAAAATAACCCGTTGGGCAGGGCCCTGCAAGCCGCTGATTGTTTCTTGGAAAACACCTTGAACGTAGAGGCCCCTATCAACCAATGGGTTTGGCTTTTCTGAAGGGTTCCGTTCAATAACTCCGAGCTTTGCGTTTGCCGGTAATTGGCCTCCACAAACGCTTCTTGAAGAGCCGTTTCCGGTCCAACCACCAAGGCCTTGGGCTGCAAGTAAGGTTGTGCAAGAGCCACCATGCGTTGCAACTGTGCGACAGGATCGGTGCTGAATTTTTCGGTGTAGGGATCAATGTTGGGTTGTAACAGAACCGTGGCTTGCAAGCGAGGATTCGAAGGTTGTTTTCTGAAAGCTTGGATTCCTATCGAGATGCAGTAAGGTAAAAACAGCAACGCAGCTAAAGCTATTGCATATCCATAGCGCTTGCGCTGTTCTGTAAACAGTGTCCCGCTCCAGTTCGCTGCCATAACCCATAAGCTGCCCCCTAAAATGCCTGTATATTCGTACCATTGAACCCACGAAGGCCGCAAAGAAAAGAAATTGCCCATGGTCAACCAAGGCCAGGAAAGTTCCCAATTAAGGTGCGCAAATTCGAAAACCAACCAAGTAAGGCTTAATCCAGCGATGAACCAGGGTGCTGTGAGCCTACGAAAGGCAATAAATCCAAGGCCTAACGATCCTGCCATAAGTAGGGTGTTGCAAATAAAAGCCATTACAGCCCCTCCGGAGGTTGCGTTCCAAATCCACCAGGTAGTTCCAAGGTTGAATAAGAACAGCGAAAGGTAGGAATAAGCAAAAAAGCGGAGAGCACCCCTTTTGGTATTTTTTAACCGAAAAGCAACGCACCATAAAGGCACCCAAGCAACAAAAACCAAGGGCGTTAAGCTTCCGGAAAAGGGAAAAGCGAGCATGAGCAGAATTCCCGATACAATGGAAAGGAACAAGGAATGCTGTATAATGTGCTTCATGAGTAGGAGCAAAGTAACGAAAATAAAAAAGCCTTTTCGTTAAGAAAAGGCTAAATATCGTGTTTAGAAAAGAATCAGGGCTGCTCGAAAGGAACTACCGAAACGAAAGACCGATTGTCTTTTTTCTTGCGGAATTCGACCAAACCATCGCTCAACGCGAACAGCGTGTGGTCCTTACCAATACCCACATTGTTACCTGGATGATGCTGCGTGCCTCGCTGACGAACAATGATGTTGCCTGCAATGGCGGCTTGTCCTCCAAATATTTTAACGCCCAATCGCTTGCTGTGCGATTCTCTACCGTTTTTGGAACTACCGACTCCTTTTTTGTGTGCCATGGCTTCTTGCGTTATATGATGGGTTATGATTTAATTTTGGTAATCTGCAACGCCGTAAACTGCTGACGATGTCCGTTTTTTACAACGTACCCTTTTCTGCGTTTTTTCTTGAATACGATCACTTTATCACCTTTAACGTGATCTAAAACTTCTGCGGTGACTTGAGCACCTGCTATAGCCGGGGCGCCGAGGGTAACGTTTCCATCTTTTTCCACTAACAAAACTTGGTCAAAAGTCACCTTGGACCCTGTTTCTGCTGCTAAACGATGCACGTAAACCTTTTGGTCTTTTTGCACTTTGAATTGCTGCCCTGCTATCTCTACGATTGCATACATGACGTTGAATATTAATTTCGGAGCGCAAAGATACAATTCTCTATTGAATATAAAAAGCTATACACGTTTATTTCTAGGATGTCGGATGAAAAGTTCGTAAAAATTGATCAGAAAAACCCCCGCCAATAAAACAATCATGGCTAAAAGTTGAAGCCAAGACAATTTTTCGTTATTCAAGCTTCCAAAAATCACCGCAAAAAGAGGGATTAAATAAGTGACTGAACTCGCAAACAGGGCAGAGGTTAGTTGAATGAGGCGGTTAAAGTAAATGTTGGATAAGGCGGTGCTTAGCAGGCCAAGTACAAAAATATAACCAAACGCTTCAAGTGCAAGAGGGTTTTTTGAAAATATCAGGGGGGTCTTTTCGTAAAGGAATGAAAACATGGCAATAGGAAAAATGCTCAACAGGGCTAACGAGGTGACCTGCAATGGGTTAATATCAAAAAGTTTGTTTTTAATGGTGTTTACGCTAATTCCATAGAGGAAAGTAGCGCACAATACCGCAGCAAAATGACCGACCTTGGCACCTTCCTGGAAGGACACTCCAGCAGAAAGCAAAAATATTACGCCAAGGGTGCTTACTAAAATACCCATGATTTGAAGCCAGTGGATGGATGTTTTGAATATCATTGCGCCTATCACCACCGTAAAAACGGGAGTAAAGCTGTTGAGAATACCAGAAACCCCACTGCTCAATTGGGTATTGGCATAGGTGAATAAAAAGGAGGGTATTAAATTTCCACAAAGTCCCACGATGAGTAAATAGGGCCCTCGTTGTTGAAACAATATTCGAATGGAAGACAATGAAAAAGGCAATAATACAATTGTGGCTACGAGAATTCGAAGACTGGCAACTTGGTTGAAGTTAAAAACCCTTACTCCTTGCTGAGGCGACATGCCCAGTTTCATGAGCATAAAAGAACTTCCCCAAACCGCCCCTAATACCACCAGTAAGAACGCTCCACTCGCTTTTTTTGACATCTTCAAAGGTAGTGTTTATAAGTTTACCACATTTTACCACCTTTGATATTAAGTCAAAAATTGAGAGTTTAATTGATATATTATTTTTTTATTTCGGAATACTCCTGTACATTTGTTCAATAAGTTATCAACAAAAAGACTTTTGTGGTAAAAAGTGGGTTTTTTTGGATTAACTTTACCCATAATTAACGCTATGGCAGGTCTAGTAGGTGAGTTTGAAGTAAAACTGGATGAAAAAGGTCGGTTTTTGTTTCCTTCCGGATTACGGAAGCAGCTCGCTGCAGGGGCTCAGCGTGATTTCATGTTGAATAAGGGTTTTGAAGATTGTTTAACGCTTTATCCGCTCTCGGATTGGCAAAAAATCAGCTTAAAGTTGAGCAAGATTAATCTTTTCAATCCAAAAAACAGGATGTTCTATCGGCTTTTTCATCAGGGGGCAAAACAAGTTGCTCTCGACAATGCGGGCCGGTTGTTGATTCCTGTAGCACTCATGGAACGCGTCGGACTCATATCCGCAGTGATGCTCATCGCCTACAACGATCGCATAGAAATTTGGGATAAAGCCAAGTACTTCGAAATGATCGAAGGAAATATGGCTGACTTCTCGGATTTAGCCAACGATGTAATGGGTGAAGCAAATCATGACGACTGACACGAATTACCACATTCCGGTCCTTTTGAAGGAAAGCGTCAACGGCTTAATGCTGAAGCCTGATGCAATAGTTGTTGATGCAACCTTTGGTGGAGGGGGCCATTCCGCATACATTCTCTCAAAATTGTCCCAAAAGGGTTTTCTCTTCGGTTTTGATCAAGATATCGATGCCGTTTCCAATGCGTTGAAGGCGCCCAATTTTAAATTAATTGAGGCCAATTTCAAGCATTTGAAGAATCACCTCTTTGCGGAAGGGATTGTTGAAGTAGACGCGATTCTTGCAGATATCGGAGTTTCCTCCCACCAGTTTGATGCCGAAAAGCGCGGCTTCAGTTTCCGAGCTGAAGCGCCATTGGATATGCGCATGAATCAGAGGACTGGGCGCACTGCTGCCAGTTTTTTAAACGAGGCCTCTGAAGAAGAACTCTTGCGAATTTTTAATACGTACTCCGATTTAAACAATGTGTTTCGATTGGTTCAGGGTTTGCTTCGTGAGCGATCAGTACAGCCTTTCTATTCAACGGGCGACTTGTTAAAGGTTGCCAAGAGTTTTGCGCCCAAAAACAGAGAACATAAATACATCGCTCAGGTATTTCAGGCGCTTCGCATCGAAACAAACGATGAAATTGGGGTCCTGAAAAAATTATTGTTAGATGCCAAAGACCTGTTAAAAAAGGGGGGTAGGATATCCGTGATTTCTTACCATTCCATCGAAGACCGTGTGGTGAAAAATTATTTTAAGAAAGGGGATACCGACGGAGTTGAAACAAAGGATTTCTACGGAAATCTGATAAAACCCTTCCTTGAGGTAAATCGACACCCAATTGTACCGGGCGAAAAGGAAATTGAGCGCAATAATCGGGCGCGAAGTGCTAAACTAAGAATTGCAGAAAAGGTATGAAAGCAAACGAGGTAACGGAGGATGAACAGGAAGCCGCAGTAAAGAAGGTAAAGGAGAGAAAACAAAGTGCTCTTATGTTGGTGCTGAACGGGGATTTCTTAACCCGGGATTTTGTGTTGAATAATCTTGCTTACATTCTTTTCTTGTTTTTGTTGCTGTTCGTGCTCGTGGCCAAAGGCTATTACGGAAAATCCTTGGTAAAAAACGTTCAGGAAACCCGAATTGAATTAGATCAAAACACCTCGGATTACATTGAAACCAAAACCCTTTTTGAGGAAAGAACACGGCGCTATAAAATGGTGGAACGCCTGAAAGAAAAAGAACTTATCGAATCGGAAAACGCCATTCAAGTCATTAAATCGAATCAAATTAACAGCAAGCATGAAGAGCAATAAAGGACCGTTGGTGTTTAGGGCTTACCTTCTTTATTTTGGATTTGTCGCCATAATGACCCTGGTTCTTTACAAAACCTTGAAGCTCCAGTTTTCCAACGATGAAGTGGATTTGCCTATTCGTTTTGCAGACCGAGCGCCAAGAATGGGCGATGTTCTGGATGCCAACTTGAATCCCTTACTGACCTCCGTTTCGTATTTTGATATTCGAATGGATCCTACTGTGGTGGATCAAAAAATATTTGACGCTGAAGTTTCTAATCTGGCGCAAGGGCTTCACGGTTTGTATCCGAATAAAACCTCAAGGGCGTATGAAAATGAAATCAGAAATGCCCGTGCAAATGGCGGTAGGTATCTTTTGATTCGTAAAAAAGTAACGAACGACGAACGAAAAAAAATAAACGCGCTTCCCATTTTTAACCTGGGTAGAATGAAGGGGGGGATCATTGACAACGAAGAGACCATCTTAAGAAGAGCGCCTAACGGCGTTTTATTGCGCAGAACTCTCGGATATTATAAAAAAGAACTTGGCCTAGAAGTAGGTATTGAGGGAGCTTACCATGCCTATCTCGAGGGCGAATTGGGTCAGGAAATAGAGCAGAAAATAACGTCGGGTTGGAAAAAAACCGGTCGTTTTACCAAAGACCCCGTGGAAGGGGCGGACATTGTAACCACCATTGATAAGGACATTCAAGAATTGGCGCACTCTGAGTTAGAACACCAAATCCAAGAAATGAAAGCGGAAAGCGGAACGGTAATTCTGATGGAAGTTCGTACGGGTCACATTAAAGCTATTTCAAATTTAACGAAGGAGGACGATGGTTCCTTTAGCGAAAAATTTAATTACTCCATTGGCTTGAGAGAGGTCCCAGGCTCCACCATGAAATTAGCCAGCATTATGGCAGCATTGGAAGACGGAAAAATCAACATCAAGGACCGTGTAGATGCAATTGGTTCTTATCTAGTGATTCGAAAGCGATTCATGGATTCGAACGACGGCAGAGGATATGGAAACATTTCCATCCAAGAGGCCTTCGAAAAATCCTCCAACATCATCGCTTGGATTTTACACAAAGCTTACAGAAATGATCCTGAAAAATTCATGGCGCGCCTCGATCAATTTGGTTTAACCCAGCCCCTGGGCATTGAACTTTCGGGGGAATTATCGCCGAAATTTTATCGGCCCGGACAGGAAAAATGGTCTCCTTACTCCATTCCCTCCATGGCAATTGGTTACGAGTATCAGCAAATTCCATTGCAAACTTGTGCTTTTTATAATGCGGTTGCCAATAATGGAAAATTCATAAGGCCCCTATTTGTTAAAGAGATACGCCGGGCAGGAAAGGTAATTAAGTCGTTTAAACCTGTAGTAATTCGAGAGCAAATTTGTTCTCCCGCAACCTTGCGCATAATGAAAAGTTGCTTGGAGGGGGTCATGACGAAGGGTACGGGAAAGAAACTGACCTCTAGCCAATTCACCATTGCTGGAAAAACCGGCACAGCCAAATTGCCCGATAAAAACAAACAATACGTGGAAGAGTCTCAAAGCGATTTTCAGGCCTCCTTTGTTGGTTATTTCCCGGCAAATAAACCAAAATACACCTGCTTGGTCCTGATTACGCGCCCGAAAGAACAGAAGTATGCTGCTCTCGTTGCAGGACCTGTTTTTGTGGCTTTGGCCAATAAAATTTATGCATCAAACCTGAAGTACCATCCTGCAATAAATCGGTATAAACCCAAGAAAAATGTACTTCCGGAGGTAAAGGTAGGAAACCATAATGACCTTATCAAAGTGTTCAAAAAATTGCACATTCCTTACCGGTTTCAAAGCAACTCATCTTGGCTTAAGACTACCCAAAAAGAGGGGAAACTGGAACTCGCCGGGGTGAAGTTTTCTGAAAACAAGGTTCCTGATGTTCGTGGAATGACAGCGAAAGATGCGGTTTTCCTTCTTGAAAGCCGGGGATTAAGTGCTCGCGTTGAAGGGGCAGGAAAGGTCCTCAGCCAGAGCATTGCTCCTGGTTCAGATGTTTACTCAGGTTTGGTAGTTAAACTCGCTATGAGATGAGGACGCTTGAACATTTATTAAAAGCGCTTAATCTAGGGGGTGAAAACACCCACGTGGAAATCGACGCCGTGGTTTTTGATTCAAGATTAGCGATAGGCCGTACTCTGTTTGTCGCCATATCGGGTCAAAACAAGGATGGGCACGATTTCCTACAGACGGCAAGAGATCAAGGATGTCTTTATGCAGTGGTGCAACAAGAATGCACGTGTCCGCAAGGCATGACTTTATTTCCTGTTAAAAATACGCGGGAGGCTCTTGCTACATTGGCTTGTGCCTGGTACGATAATCCTAGCAGGGCACTTAAGTTGGTGGGGGTTACGGGCACCAACGGAAAAACCACAACAACAACTCTGTTGTATGATCTTTTTTGTGCTTTAGGTTATTCATGCGGATTGCTTTCAACGGTCGTAAATAAAATCAAAGATCGTGATGTGGTATCGACGCATACGACGCCAGATCCTTTCGCGATTAACGCACTTTTATACGACATGGTTCAGGAAGGTTGTACTCATTGCTTTATGGAGGTGAGTTCCCACGCGGTACATCAAAATAGAATTTTCGGGTTAGCATTTACGGGAGGCGTATTTACCAACATAACTCACGACCATTTAGATTATCACAAAACCTTTTCAGAGTATATCGCTGCCAAAAAAGGATTTTTTGACGCATTGAATAGTGAGGCCTTTGCCCTATTGAACATAGACGATAAAAACGGTCCGATCATGGGGCAAAACACAGCCGCCAAACGTTTTAGTTATGCCCTTAATGCTGTGTCCGATTATAAAGGATTACTTATTGAAAATTCCCTTGACGGACTCGTGATGAAAATTAATCAGACCGAACTTTATAGCAAACTTATCGGAAAGTTCAACGCGTACAACCTCCTGGCAGTATTCGGTGTCGGCGACTTGTTGGGAATTGAAAAAATCGAACTCTTGCGCTCGATGTCGTCATTGGGTTCCGTTTCTGGAAGATTTCAGTTTTTCAAGTCAAATCTTGGAGTTACGGTGGTTGTGGATTACGCACACACCCCAGATGCCTTAGAGAATGTTTTAAAAACCATTGCCCATTTTTCCAACGGGGGTAAGGTCATAACCCTAGTGGGATGCGGCGGTGACAGGGATAAGAGCAAGCGTCCTTTGATGGCCCGAATTGCTCAGAATTACAGCAGTCAAGTGATATTAACTTCCGACAATCCCCGTACAGAAAATCCATCAGACATTCTTCAGGAAATGATTGAGGGGCTTGATCCAAAAAGTCAAGTTGCCGCCATTGCCATTGAGGATAGAAGATACGCGATACTGACCTCTTCCTTGCTCTCCAAGTCGGGCGACATTGTACTAATTGCCGGAAAAGGACACGAGAATTATCAAGAGATAAAAGGGATTAAACACCCCTTCGACGACTTTCAGGTTGCTCAAGAAATTTTTAACCAAAATTAAGACCTACCATGCTATACTACTTTTTTCGTTTTCTTGACCAATTCAATGTTCCGGGGGCAGGTTTGTTCGACTATATTTCTTTTCGGGCAGCGATGGCCTTGGTTGGTTCCTTGGTTATTTCGGTCATTTTTGGTAAGCGCATAATCGATCGGCTTAGAAAACAGCAAATCGGTGAAACGGTTCGGGATTTGGGCTTGGAAGGTCAAATGGAGAAATCTGGAACCCCAACAATGGGAGGATTAATTATTCTCAGCGCGGTCATTATACCGACTCTTTTATTTGCTCGCTTTAACAATATTTACGTGATTACGATGGTCATCGCTACCGTCTGGCTTGGGTTTATTGGCTTTTTGGACGACTACATTAAAGTCTTTCGGAAAAACAAGGAAGGTTTAAAGGGGAAATTTAAAATCATTGGGCAGGTAGGAGTGGGGTTAATTGTTGGATCAATTCTGTATTTCTCCGACGAGGTAAAGGTCCACAAACGCGTTCCGATGGATTACACTTTACAAAAGGATGAAGTCTTTGTCCTGAAAGAACACGATCAGAGCGGCAGCCAACAATTTCGATGGATTGCCACCGATGATATGACTACCACCATTCCCTTTATTAAGGGCAACGAATTCAACTACAATTGGCTAATTGGCGATTCCAATAAAAGTTATGGATGGATGTTGTTTATCCCCATTGTTATTTTCATTGTTATTGCTGTTTCTAATGGAGCCAACATGACCGATGGCTTGGACGGGTTAGCGACTGGAACTTCCGCGATAATTGGACTCGCCCTTGCGGTGTTGGCGTATGTAAGTTCAAACGGACGATTCGCGGATTATCTGAACGTGATGTACATTCCGCAGGCTGAAGAACTGGTGGTATTTATCGCGGCATTTGTTGGAGCATGCATTGGCTTTCTGTGGTATAATTCCTTCCCTGCTCAAGTATTTATGGGAGACACAGGTAGCCTTGCCTTGGGAGGAATCATCGCTGTTTTTGCGATTTCCATTCGAAAAGAGTTGCTTATTCCTGTGTTGTGCGGCGTTTTTCTCATCGAAAACCTCTCCGTGATATTGCAAGTCACGTATTTTAAATTAACGAAGAAACGATTTGGCGAGGGACGGAGGATTTTTTTAATGGCTCCGTTGCATCATCACTACCAGAAAAAAGGCCTGCATGAGGCAAAGATTGTCTCTCGGTTTTGGATTGTGGGAATTCTGCTGGCGGTTGTCACTATAGTAACCCTAAAACTGAGGTAATTGGGTTATAATTATCACCATATCGTCGTGTTAGGGGCCGCCGAAAGCGGTCAGGGAGCCGCCGTATTGGCAAAATCCAAAGGCTTTTCGGTATTTGTATCCGAAAGTAAAGGCTTGTCTCGGGAAACGCGAGAATTTTTGATCGAGGAGGGCATATCTTTTGAAGAAAATGGACACACGTTAGAAAAGATCCTAGAGGCAACTTTGGTGGTGAAGTCTCCGGGAATACCGGGCGATATTCCTTTGGTTCAAAGCATCCTTTCCAGCGGAATTCCTGTGGTCTCGGAAATAGAATTTGCCCGACCTTTTTCGAAAGGAAAAACCGTTTGTATCACAGGAAGCAACGGGAAAACCACCACCGCCCTCTGGATTTTTCATATCCTGAAAAAAGCCGGACTCAACGTAGCCTTGGCAGGCAATATTGGTGCAAGTTATGCGAAGGAGGTTGCCCAGAATGATGCCGATTGGTTTGTCCTGGAGTTGAGTTCATTTCAACTGGACGATATGTATGAGTTCAAAGCTGATATCGCGGTTTTAACGAATATTTCTCCCGATCATTTGGACCGGTATAACTACCAAATGGATCGCTACATCAACGCGAAATTGAGGATACTTCAAAACATGGATGAATCCTGTTTCTTTATTTATAATGCAGATGATATCGCTGTAGTTGAGGCCTTAAGTCGTATTTCGAGCTCTGCAGTATTTGCCCCTTTTTCGATAACCAAAGCCATCGATTTCGGAGGCTACATCCAACACGAGAATTTAATAATCAATATAAAAACAACAACAACTATGTCTATTCATGAATTAGCCCTCAAAGGGAAACATAATGCACAGAATGCATTGGCTGCTGGAATCGCAGCTCGTCTGCTGGAAATTCGTCCAGAATTGGTTCGGGAAAGCCTCACAGATTTTGAAAACGTAGAACATCGCCTTGAATTTGTGGCCAAAGTCCATGGGGTAGAATTCATTAACGACTCCAAAGCGACTAACATCAATGCTGCATGGTATGCTCTGGAAAGTATGGAAAGGCCTACTGTTTGGATTGTTGGAGGTGTGGACAAAGGAAATGATTACAGCGAACTCATTGAATTGGTCAAGTCGAAAGTGAAGGCGATTGTTTGCTTGGGATTGGAGAATCAAAAGATCATCGAAGTCTTTACACCTGTCGCAGAATGCATTGTCGAAACGAGAAGTGCGGGCGAGGCGGTAAAGGCGGCATTTAAGTTGGCGGGAGCAGGTTCTACAGTGCTGTTGTCACCAGCCTGTGCAAGTTTTGACCTTTTTAAAAATTATGAGGACCGAGGAATTCAGTTTAAGAAAGCAGTAAGAAACCTGTAGTTATGAAAAAATTATTTAAACCAAAAGGGATAGACCTGTTAGATGTTAGGGATCAAGCGCTTCGTCATCAAGTCAAAGAGTGGAGCATAAAATCTTGGGGTAAATTTAATGGATTCGAAGTGTTTACTTGGTTGAATCCGAGCCGGGAGAAACTTATAGCTACGCTGGACTCGATGCCCTTTCCAATAATTTGGGTAAGTACAGACGATGTTTTTCAAGATCAGTGCCGTGAAGAGCAAAACACATTTCCCAATGTCCAGCATGTATTTATTGTGTCAACAAGGTACTCCATAGAAAACCATTTTGGTGAAACCAAAAAATTGGGGTCTTTTTTCGAGGTGTTTTTCATCCCCGAATTGATGGCAAACAAAGGGATTGTAGTGGTTACGGCGAAAGGAAAGAATGGGGAGCAATTGATTCATGATTTTACGTTGTCCTTAACTCATTCGTGTGAATAATGAAAAATGTTTTACTAACCTATCTTAAAGGCGATCTGGTAATATGGATTATTACGCTGTTGTTGTTGGCGTTGTCGATTGTTACCGTTTACAGTTTTGTCCCGATCCTTGTAAAAATGGAGGGCAGCAGTCCTTTTCATTATTTATTTAAGCACCTCGTGTATGTGGCTATTGGTTTCTTTTCCATTTATGCATTGCACCGGGTTGATCCGAAGTATTTTTCCCAAATCGCTAAATTCAGCTACTATTTTGCGGTGGCCCTGCTCATTTTTACCTTCTTTTTTGGGAAAGAGGTCAATGGAGCAGGAAGATGGGTTTCTATTCCGGTTATTGGCATCACATTTCAATCCTCTGATTTTGCAAAATTGGCGCTATTCCTGTATTTATCGCGCTTGTTGGTTCGTAAAAAAGATAAACTTGACGATTGGAAAGAAGGTGTTTTACCGTTAATGACCCCTATCGTGGTTATTTGTGCATTGATTTTTAAAGATAACCTTTCCACCTCATTGCTTGTTTTCGCATTAGCCATTGCCGTCTTGTTCATTGGTCAGGTTCCCATGTCGAAACTGTTTACAATGGGCAGCGTTGGAGTTTTGCTATTGATTACGGTTATAGCGATACACTCGGCCATTCCTAAGGCAAACCTACTTCCAAGGTATGAAACGTGGAAAAATCGCCTTGCGAATAAAGTAATAACGGATCAAAACGTGATGGAAAATGCTCAGGCCTTGGATGCTCGGAAGGCGATTCACGCAGGTTCATGGTTAGGTTTGGGAGTGGGAGATGGGAAACTAAAGGAATACCTTCCTGAGGCTTACGCCGATTTTTATTATGCAAGCTTTGTCGAGGAATTTGGATTCGTTTCAGCATTTTTATTGGCTTTTCTTTACATGATTTTATTGTTTCGTATCATACGAATAGGTTTGAGATCCGATAACCTCTTCGAAACGTACATTTGCATGGCGATAGGATTGCATTTACTCGCCCAAGCCAGCATTAATATGCTGGTCTGTACCGGGGTATTTCCAGTAACAGGTCAGAATATGCCATTTCTTGCCATGGGGGGTTCGGCCTTGATTATGGCCTGTGTTTCCATTGGGATTATTCAAGCAATTGCGGTAAAACAGAGCACTCCTTCAACTGCCGAAATTCAAGAGGAATGAACTTACAGCGCGTAATAATTTCCGGCGGAGGCACGGGTGGGCACATCTATCCTGCAATCGCTATAGCGAAAGCAATTCGAAATCGTTTTCCCGCTTGTCTTATATTATTTATTGGTGCCGATGGAAAGATGGAAATGGAGAAAGTTCCACAAGCAGGTTTTGATATTAAAGGATTGAAGATTGCAGGCTTCAACCGAAAGTCGTGGTTCAAAAATTTGAGTTTACCCGCCAAGGTTTTCAAAAGTTTGGTGAGCGTTCGTTCGATATTGAAGGAATATAAACCTCAGGTGGTAATTGGTGTTGGAGGTTATGCTAGCGGTCCTACCCTACAAATGGCCCAATGGATGAAAATCCCTACGGTGATTCAAGAGCAAAATTCATATCCCGGCAAAACCAACCTGTTGTTGGCAAAAAAAGCAAAAGCCATCTGTGTTGCTTATGATTCCATGAATCGTTTTTTCCCCGAGGCCAACATTGTAAAAACAGGCAATCCAGTTCGTACAGATATCATGGATTGGAACAAAAAACAAGAGGAGGGCTATGCTTTTTACCAGCTGAATAAAACGAAGAAAACCGTTTTGGTGATAGGAGGGTCGTTGGGAGCAAAAACACTAAACCAAGCGGTTTTAAATCATTTTGGAGACATCGAAAAACGAAGCGATCTTCAGGTATTGTGGCAGTGTGGAGCAACACATTACGCGGAAATGAACGTTGTTGAGCGTCCTCCAAACCTCCATCTGTTGGCTTTCGTAGAACGAATGGACCTGGCTTATGCAGTTGCAGACTTAATTGTATCGAGAGCAGGAGCTACCTCAATATCCGAACTGTCGTTGGTGGCAAAACCGATTGTTTTAGTTCCATCCCCAAATGTTTCGGAAGACCACCAAACTAAAAATGCTCAAGCACTTTCTCAGCAAGGGGCGGCGATATTGTGTCCGGATGCAGACGCTCCGAAAAGACTTTGGCAGGAGATATACACTTTATTGGATGATGTTGTTTTAGCTAACAACATGTCGGAAGCTCTAAGAACTTTTGCCTTACCGAACGCGACCGAGGAAATCGTTGATATTTGTCACAAAATTGTATCGGATGAATAACATCAACTATCCAAGTGTATTCTTCATGGGCATTGGCGGTATAGGTATGTCGGCCATAGCCCGCTATTTTTTACGCAAAGGAACTGCGGTTTTAGGATATGATAGGACACGAACGGCCTTGACGGAATGTTTGAAGGACGAAGGAGCTACGGTGGTTTACGAAGATTTTTGGTTGCCAGAATTTGACCACCTTGATTTAAACAATTGTTTGCTCATAATTACCCCGGCCATTCCCGAAAACAGCAGGCTGTTAACCACTTTTAAGCAGCGCGGGTTTTTTCCCCACAAGAGGGCTGAAATCTTGGGCCAAATCACCCGAGCGGAAAAGTCGTTAGGTGTTGCAGGTACTCATGGAAAGTCAACTACCTCAGCTATGTTGGCTTATTTAATCAGCAACACCAGCCAGGGATGTAATGCGTTTTTAGGCGCAATTGCTACCAATTTCAACAATAACTACGTTTTTTCAGAAAAGGCAGAATATACGATTATGGAGGCTGACGAGTTTGATCGTTCGTTCTTATTTCTTTCCCCATTGGCTAGCATCATTACCTCGGTAGACCCGGATCACTTGGACATTTACGGAAATTCAGAAAAGTTCCACGAAGGATTCCGCCAATATGCCATGAAAATTGATCCCCGTGGGGTCCTTGTGGTCAAGGAGGGCATTGAATTAGCCTCGTTGTGCCGCCGCGTAAATTATGCGCTCGAGTCCTCTAGCGCAAATTACGTAGGGTTCAATTTATCCGAAAGCGATGGGGGAATTTCGTTTGATTTGAAAACACCAAAATGCACGCTTAAAAACATTCGAATCGGGATTAACGGACAGCACAACGCAGAAAATGCTGTTGCCGCATTGGCGCTTTGTGCTGAATTAGGTTTTGATCTTAACGCGTTGGCACCCTCTTTTGCCAATTTTCAAGGAATAAAGCGAAGGTTTGAGGTTGTATACAAAACCGATAATTTGGTTTACATAGACGATTACGCGCACCATCCTACAGAAATCCGCAGACTTATATCCTCCGTGAGGGCGATGTATCCGGGAAAAACAATTATCGGGGTATTTCAGCCGCACCTTTTCTCGAGAACCCGAGATTTTGCTGATGGATTTGCAGAAGAGTTGGCGAAGTTAGATCAGCTATTACTTCTCCCGATTTATCCAGCGAGGGAAGAGCCTATTCTAGGTGTAAATAGTACCTGGCTATTGTCAAAAGTAAAGTTGCCGAACAAAAAAACGGTAAATACCGGCGATTTATTGAATGACTTGCGAGACGTTGAGAAGGGGGTCTTGCTTACCATAGGTGCTGGGGATATAGATCGATTGGTTGTTCCAATTAAAGAATTTTTATCAGCGAATGAATTAACATGAAAAATAGATCTTGGTTAAAAATAGCCGGTGGGATACTGGCCATTTTATTGATTCTTGTGGGACTTATCGCTGCGGTAAAACGAGAAGGTCAAAGAAAAATTAGTGAACCCAACATTGTTGTGCACGTTGAGGGGGCAGAGGCTTTACTCAACAATCAAGAGTTAAAAGAGCGATTGTTGTTTCAAAGGATTTATACTCCCGGTGTGCCCGTTAATCAATTAGACTTGTTAGCCATTGAAAAAGCCGTTAAAAGAATGGAGGAGATTAAGTCGGTTCGTGTGTACAAAGAGCTGGGCGGGAAGTGGTTTATTGAAGCATGGTTAAGAAAACCGATTGCGCGAATATTGAGGGAAGACGGTTTGTCGTCTTACCTTGATACTGAAGGCCATACCATCGGTGTAACAAGCCTTCATATTGCAAATGTCCTGGTTATCACCGGAAAAATCAAGGAGCCAATTCGCGGAACTCATGTGCAAGAAATTATTAACAATGATTCTTTGAAAAATATTAGAAAACTCGACGATTTCTATCGAATTTCAAGTTATGTTTGTAACGCTCCATTCTTTGCCTCTTTGATAGGGCAAATTTATTTGGATGACAAGGGAGAGTTTGTGCTGATTCCTTTGGTGGGGAACCAAAAAATAGTTTTTGGTACGGCCCATTCCAAGAAGCAGGTTGAGGATAAATTCAAACGGTTGAAAATTTTTTATGAAGAAGGAATTCCCTACGAGGGATGGGACAAGTACTCGGAAATAAATGTAAAATATGACGGACAAATCGTTTGCAGAAGAAACCACAGCCGCACCCAGTAAAAAGAGGTCAAAAGTCGTGGTTGGTCTCGATATCGGAACAACTAAAATTGCTTGTTTTGTTGGGGTGAAAAATGAGTTTGGAAAAATCGAAATCATTTCGATGGGCAAGACAGAATCTTTAGGAGTGCTTCGTGGAGTGGTTTCCAACATTGAAAAAACAATCAATTCGATTGTTCAATCGGTTGCCTTGGCTCAAGAACGGGTTGAAGGGAGTTTGAAAATTAACAATGTGAATGTTGGAATTGCGGGCCAGCACATCAAAAGTGTTCAGACGCGAGGAATGTATGTCCGTAAAAATCCGCAAGGGGAAATTTCTCAAAAAGACATCGATGCGTTGATTGACGACATGTATGCTTTGGTGATGTCTCCCGGAGAGGAGATTGTAACGGTGCTCCCTCAGGAATATATCGTTGACAATGAGCAAGGAATTAAGGACCCACAAGGCATGGCGGGAATTCGATTAGAAGCGAATTTTCACATCATTACAGGTCATGTTTCCAATGTCACCAACATAAGAACCTGCGTGGAACGAGCAGGACTCAGTATCAATGAAATAATTTTAGAACCCATAGCTTCAGCTAACGCTGTGTTGAATGAAGAGGAAAAAGAGGCGGGTGTGGTATTGGTCGATATTGGTGGAGGAACCACCGATATTGCTGTTTTTTATGATGGCCTAATTCGCCATACTGCGGTTATTCCTTTTGGAGGGAATGTCGTCACAGAGGACATTCGCAACGGATGCAAAATTATACCCCGTTACGCCGAAATTTTAAAAGTGAAGTATGGAAGCGCTTTAGAGAGCGAAAGCAAGGGGCACGAAATAGTGTGCATTCCGGGAATTCACGGCAACAATTCCAAAGAAATCAGTCTGACAACCTTAGCTGGTATTATTCAGGCGAGAATGGAGGAAATTATCGAACTGGTGCAAGTGGAAATTCGCAATTCCGGCGTAGAGCACAAAATTATCGGAGGTATTGTGGTAACAGGAGGTGGAGCACAGCTGAACCATCTGCCGCAATTGTTTGAATTTAAAACAGGAATGTCCACACGCATCGGATATCCGACCGTTCACTTAGCAAATACGAATAAAATTGAAGACATTGACTGCCCGGTTTATTCAACAGGAATAGGCCTGGTGCTTAAAGGTTTTGAGCACATGGAAAAGGGCGGTGCCGTGGATGTGGTGTCAAATACCAGTGAAGTTAGAAACCATACTGATGTACGCAAAAAAGGTTCTTTTTTTGCCAAGGTTATGTCAAAAGAAACCCTGAAAAAGCTCGAGAATTTCTTCACAAAGGACGACGATTAAAAGGAAAAAAAATATATGTCAACTAATCAATATAGAACAAAAATGAACGAAATTATCAAAGTAATTGGTGTAGGAGGTGGAGGCAGCAATGCTGTAAATTTCATGTATAACCAAGGGATTAAAGGCGTTGACTTTGTGGTTTGCAATACGGATCGTCAGGCCTTGGAAATTTCCCCGGTTCCTTGTAAAATTCAATTGGGTAAAACTTTAACTGAGGGGAGAGGTGCTGGGATGCTTCCGGAAGTTGGCATGAATGCTGCTTTTGAAAACATGGACGAATTGCGCATGTTGCTTTCTGAAAATACCAAAATGGTTTTTGTCACGGCGGGTATGGGGGGAGGTACCGGAACGGGTGCTGCCCCGGTAATTGCTCAAATCGCTAAGGAGTTGGGCATTTTGACCGTAGGCATTGTTACTATTCCTTTCGATTTTGAAGGAAAGAAACGAAAAATGCAAGCCGCAGAAGGCCTTGAAAAACTTCGTCAGAATGTTGATACGCTGTTGGTTATCAATAACGATAAACTCCGAGAGTTGGGAAAAAGCCTTCCGGTAAGTCAGGCCTTCCAAAAAGCGGATAACATACTCACTGTGGCAGCGAAAGGCATCGCGGAGGTCATTGCAGAAACCGGTTTAATCAACGTAGATTTCAACGACGTAAATACGGTGCTTAGAAATTCGGGCAAGGCAATCATGGGAAGCGCAATGGCGAGTGGTGAAAACCGCGCAATTGAGGCGGTAAAGGGTGCCATGAACTCTCCTTTGTTAAACGACCACGATATTTTTGGCGCTTCGTTCGTGCTTCTTAACATAACTTATGGCAACACAGAGATTCTTATGGATGAAATCATGCAAATTACGGATTTCATTCAAGACGCCGCAGGCGATGATGCTGAGGTCATATGGGGCTATGGATACGATGCTAACCTAGCCGATAATCTCTCAGTAACTTTGGTCGCCACAGGATTTTCTTCCAACAACAGCGAAGTGGGAGAGGTAATCCCCGAACGAAGAGTAATGAACCTGACCGATGAATTCAAAAAGGAGATCAAAGTACCCCTGAGCTCTCCTTTCGAGGTAAAGGATGGAACCATAACGGACGAACCTTTCATTAAACCAGTTAACGAAGAAGACGTTCTCTCAAAGCCCTCCGTACAAAATTGGACGAGCGATGTTATTCTGCCAAGCAGTGAACAGCATGTGGCTAATGCTCAAGCAGAAGGACTCTCCAACAAGCAACCCGCTAATCCCTCCGAAAACTCCGATAACGGTAATACGGATCCTGTTAAATTCGGTCTGTTTGACGAATTAGAAACGAACGGAACTCCCGTGGACCCTTCGCCAAACCTCGAGTGGGAGGTGGAGCCAACCTCCAGGCCTACCTTCGATTTTACAGGGTCATCGATCAACGAGGACGCGCTGGCTTCCAAAGAATCTAAGGATACTGCTGATAACAATGAGCCTGAGCCGGCGGTAATTCGTCACATGCTACAAGATGATTTAAACGATACCTCGTCGGCTCGTACCCAACCGCTTTTATCTGCCGAGGAGGTACAGCGAAGGAATGATGAGCGTATTGCAAAAATTCAGGAAATCACGGCAAAAATCCAAAGTTCGGAGAATTTAGCCGAGTACGAGTCTCAACCCGCCTATTTACGCCGTAATGTGGAGATACGCGAAGAGAAACCTTCGGAAGACCAGCCAATCAGTCGTTTTGGGCTTTCGGATGGTGCAAATGGTGAATCCGGGCTAGGAAACAATTCGTTTTTGCACGATAACGTAGACTAGTATGAGCCTTGCCGTTCTCATTAACGAGCAAATCAAACGTGCTATGTTGGCGAAAGAAAAAGATCGCCTTTCAGCGTTGCGCGACATAAAGTCCAAACTTTTGCTCGAAGCTACTTCTGGAGTCGGTTCGGAAGTCAGCGACGAAACGGTTATTAAGATTTGCATGAAGTTGTACAAACAGCGAATGGAAACCTACGATTTGTACATGGCTCAAGGCCGTAAGGACTTGGCCGATGAGGAATTTGTTCAGGCCAAAGTCATTGAAGAGTTTCTGCCGAAACAGCTCACTGAGGCCGAAATTTTGGAAGAAATCCGTTTAGCAATCGCTAGTCTGGGAGTAGAAGGCCCAAAAGATATGGGAAAACTTATGGGTTATTTAAGCGGTAAACTCTCTGGAAAAGCCGATGGTAAAGTGATTGCATCGCTGGTAAAAGCTTCTTTAGCATAAGTTGGTTTATCTTGTGTGTTTGCTTTATCTTTAGCGCATTATGTCGAATTCGTTAATTTTAGAGGCGATTACCCGTTGCATTCGCGACTTAAATTGCAGTGGCCACAGTCCTGCTACATCCACTAATTATTCGTTTCGCGACGAGGAAGGTAAATGCTGGGTAACGCGATCGGGCATTGATAAATCTTTCATCAACCCAACAGACTTTATTGAAATTGATAGGGAGGGGAAGGTTCTGCCCCCTTACGAGCATATGACCCCTTCGGCTGAAACTGGAATTCATTGTGCGTTGTACGAATTATTTCCCAATACCCAAGTGGTTTTACATTCGCACGAATTGTACGCTGTTGTTTTAACCCAAAATCTGAGCGAGGTTCATTTTGAGGGTTATGAACTGCAGAAGGCATTTCCGGGTGTGGATACCCACCAAGATAAACTAACGATTCCTGTTATTGCGAATAGCCAGGATATGAAGGCTATTAGAAACGAGTTGATAGCGCGCAAAAACGCCCTGAAATATCAGGTTTTTATGATTGAGAAACACGGTTTTTATACATGGGCAGAAACTCTTTTCGAGGCGAAAAAGCTGTTAGAGGCGTTTTCGTATTTATGCCGAGCAGAATGGTTAATTAAACAATGAATTATGGCAATATTATCGATTCCTGACGAAAAAAATGTAATTACGACCCCCTCTGAAATAGGTTTTTTTTTAGCTCGTTACGGTATTTTCTTTGATCAATGGTCGTGTACTGTTGCATTCGATGATCGAGCTTCCCAAGAAGAAATCTTGGAGGCATATGCGCAGGATTTAAGACCTTTCATGGAAGCTGGGGGCTACTTAACGGCTGACGTCATCTCTATTAATGCCTTGACCGAGAATTATGATGCCATTCGAGCAAAGTTCCTCGCAGAACATACGCACAGTGAAGATGAAATTCGCTTTTTCGTCGATGGCCAAGGCTACTTCTGGTTTAATTTGGAAGGAGCTCCTGTATTTAATGTGTTGTGCGAGAAGGGCGATTTGATTAGTGTCCCTTCAGGAACCAAACATTGGTTTGATGCCGGTGCAACAAATCCTTTTGTTAAAGCCATTCGAATTTTTATCGATCAAAGCGGCTGGATTCCTGAGTATACCGGGTCCGGAATAGATCAAAAATACCGTTGAATGTCCAAAGTTCAATGCATTCTTACCGATATTGAGGGTACAACTACCGATATTTCTTTTGTTTACAATACCCTATTTCCCTATTTTAGGGAACATCTACCCGAATGGCGACAGCAACAAACGGAAGATGTGCAAAATATCTTGGAAGCTACACAGCGCCTTATCACGGATGAATCGGGTGGTGTAAATCTCAGCCGAGATGAATTGTTTGACCAGCTCTTGAAGTGGTCGTTAGAAGACCGGAAGGTAACCCCCTTAAAAGAACTTCAGGGTATCATCTGGAAGCAAGGGTTCGAATCCGGAGCCCTTAAAGGACATGTTTATCCTGACGTAGCACCTGCGTTAAATCTCTGGAAGAACCAGGGGATTCATCTCGCCGTATTTTCCAGCGGTTCTGTAGGTGCGCAAAGACAATTGTTTGAACATTCTGTTTCGGGTAATCTAACGGGTTTTTTCAGTCATTACTTTGACACTAGAACAGGGACTAAGCGCGATGCGGAAACTTACAAGAGAATTGCAGAGATCATGGGATTTGCCGCAAGGAACATCATGTTTTTATCGGATGTTAAAGAAGAATTGGAAGCTGCTGAAACCTCGGGATATAAAACCATTCAGTTGGTACGTCCGGGCACAGCCGCCACCTGGAAAACGATAGCTTCGGATTTTACCCAAATCGCTTAAAAAAAAAGCCCCATTTCGATGGGGCCTTTGTCTTTCGATTGCCGCGTATTAGTGTTGCACAATCAATTTTTGAGCATTCCCGCCGTTCATTTTGATAAAATACACTCCGTCGTTAAGTTCGGATGTGGATAAGTTCGTTGTAAGCCCTTGCATCTTCTGCGTCTTTACACATTGTCCTGCCACATTGAAGACCTGAATGATTCCATCGTAGTTATAATTTAAGGTAAGGGTTACGTGATTTTGAGCGGGATTTGGGTGCAATTGAAAATCCGGCTCTGCCGTTTCCTCCATACCGGATGCTTGATCAAAGTTCATCCGAATCATGGTTTGAGAGGAGGTGTAGTACCACGTTTGGTCAGTGTAGTCGAAGTAGAATACCGTTTGTGTGGGTGCGCCACCGGAGCTCGCAATGACCAAATCGTTACTGACCCCGCCATCGCCATAAGAACCTACAACGATTGTGTAGGACTCACCCGCGGTTAAGGCCTGCGGTGTTTGAAGAGCAAAAGTGTGTTTTTGTCCCAAGTCTGCTTGCGTGATAATGTAAGGCAAGGATTCATCGATGAAATCAAAATCTCCCGTTGCTTGATTGTTGAAATAAAGTTTAGCAAACACTTCAGAACCAATTTCTGAAGTTGCGTTGATGTAGCCATCGATGGCATAGAGTGTGGCGTTCTCGAAAATATCGTAGGTTGGGCCAGCTTCGAACCCGTTCCCAGCATTGTAAACTCCACCGAGGATAATACCCTTGTCGCGTGCGTAAATATAGTCGTTTACGGAAATGTCAATATTCGGCTGGGTATTATTGGTTGCATCTTGTTCCGTTTGGCTTGAACTTGTATTGAAACTTACTGAGTGAACGGCATTGGTCGCAGCTGGTGTGAACGAAGCGGCGCATATTAAGGTGTCTTGGTTTGCAGCATTGATTTGACTAGGAGCGGATATACCCGAATAGAGGCCGCTGATGTTCGCCGCAAATACTGCGTCGCTGATATTTTGGACTCCGATATTTTGAACAATGCCACCAAAATTTATCGGTGCAATTTGAGCGGTAGGTACCTGATAATAAGCAAGCCGAGTTCCTAGTGCTCCGTCTGTCCCCCAAATTATCTTCTGTAATTTAAGGTCATACTGATCGGTTTCCGTTAATTTAATGTCATCAATTGCCCAATACCAACCCCAATTTCCTTGGTAATTTAATTGTATCATTACGCTGTCGTTGCCACCCGCTACCGCCGAAACATTGATTGAAGCAATTTCTGGATTTGCGGTGTTCTGTGCTGTTGGCTCAGACCCATCGGTAATCGTAAAATCCGTCCAGGTATTTCCCCCATCGTTACTTATTCTAACAATTCGTGTATCCAGGTATGTACGATAGGAATGTTCAAATACAAGGCTAATATTCAGGTAGTTGCTGCAATCAATCATTCCCGAGTAAGTCATGTTCGCATTTTGATTCGCACTTTGTCCTTGTGCATCAGAATCGATGAAAGCAAATCCATTTCCTACCGAGGTAAAAAGCGCTGGCCTAAGGGCTGTAACAGGAATGGTGTCTGCCGCATTGGTTATGCACCAATCCAACAAAGGCAAGGACGTGTTATCGAAAGTCCAGTCATTGCTGTTGGAAAAATCGTTAGACCAAATAGTTATGCCCTTTGGACGCACTTGTTGACTTTTAATTTTTGCATGTTCGAACACGTTTTTTTTATTTTTCGTCGCAATATCTGCATATTGTTTCTGACTCCAAGGAGCACTGTACCCTATTAAAAGAGCTAAGAGTAAAATTTCTTTCTTCATACGATGGTTATTTTGATGCAAAAGATAAAAAAAAAGAGGCTGTTAGCCTCTTTTCATTGCGAAAAATTTTAAATTAATTTTTTATCATCAACTTTTTGCTCGACTTTGAGTCATTGGAGGCAACATTGACAAAATACATTCCGTTTCCGAAAGCAGCGGTATTAACCTCAAGGGAAGCTGTTCCATTCAACGAAGAAACTACGTTGTTGTATATTTCTTTTCCTGCAATATCAACGATAGAAACGGTGACATCAGCACCTGTTTTTCCTGAAAGCGCAATCGTTGTACTTCCCGCAGCAGGGTTTGGGGAAACACTAAAACTGTGAGAAGCAACGTTCTCCTCAATCGAGGCATTGGAGAAATTCATGCGAACCATTGGAGTTGCCGTGGTGTAGTACCATGTCGTATTGGTTAAATCGAGGTAAAAAGAAGTTTGAGCTTCCGAAACACCGGAAGTACCTACAACTAAGTCGTTGGTAGCACCACCATCTCCTAAGGAACCAACAACCACTAAATAAGGCTCGTTAGCATTCAAGGTGAAAGCACCGCCAGATAGAGGAAGGGTAATAAGGGCGTCCAAGTCGTTGGCGGTCAACGTATAGGGGTTGGATTCATCAACAAAGATAAAATCCCCTGTCTGCGCATCGATGGAATACAATTTAGAGTAAACAGTGGCACCTTCTTCGGCAACACCGTTGATGTAAACGTCAATAGCGCTCAACGCTGCACTTGCGTAGAGATCAAAAATGTTACCAACTTCGAAGCCGTCTCCAGCGTTATAAGAACCACCGGTGATGTTGTCTTTGTCACGGGCATAAATGCTTGCATTTACCGCAATGGTCGCTGCATTAGCAATGGCATTGTTGGCGGGTGTGGCATCGGTGCTGTCGATTTGAACGTTGACGCCTACTGCGATGTTTGCATTTGCAGCGGCGGGAGTAAATCCGGCAGTACAGTCGGCTGTATCAATTGAAAAGGCATTGATCAAGGTGGGGTTTGAACTTCCATTGTAAGCTCCAGCCGTTACGTTGAACGTAACGTTTTGATTTTCGTAACCAAGGTTTTCAATGATACCTGAAAATTCAATCTCCGTTACTTGAGTCGTTGGAACTTGATAGTAGGGTAAGCGCGCGCCCCAAGCATCGGTTGAACCCCAGTAAACACCTGCCACAGCTACATCGTGGGCATCTGGAGTGGTAATTTTAACATCGTCAATGGCCCAGAACCAGTCCCATTGACCTACATATTTAAATCCAATGCGAACGCTGTCATGACCTCCAATCTCATTGGACAAGTTCAACTGAAGTGTCTGTGGATTTGTGGTATTGGTATTGGTATTCATATCGCCATTTACTTCCACTTCTTGCCAAGTAGCTCCGCCGTTGGTAGAATAAACGACATAGGTGGTTTCAAGGAAACGTCGGTGAGATTGCTCGAACTTCAACAAAACCAATGGCTCAGAGGATAGGTCGATGTTTTGGTTATAAACGAATTGTGCATTTTGAGTGGCTTGTCCACCTGCAGCATCTGAGTCGATCAATGCATATCCGTTAGCAGCGGTGGTGTGCCCTGCCGGTTTGAGAGCGGCTACAGGAATAGCATTTACGTTGTTGGTGATAGTCCAATCTCCCGACGTGTGTGCAGGAGTTCCTGCAGGAAAATTCGAAGCGGTCCATTGTGCAGGATTCGAAAAATCATTCTGCCAAACAATGATTCCTTTGCTGCTCACTTGGGTTTCTTTTTTAACAGTATGCTCAATGAGCGAGTTCTTGGAATTGGTTAACGGTTGGGCAGTATGCTTTTGAGCCACACCCGTTAGGCCGAAAACCGAAATACCCAATAAGCTTAAGTAAACTTTTTTCATAATAAAATAATTTAGAGTTAATTCATTTCAAAAATAGAGAAATTTTATCAATTAGTGGTAGCTTTCAATAATTGCGGTGAATAATAAAATTAAGCAGTTCTTTTACCCCATCTTTGGACACGTCAGTTTCGATTTCATTTAAATGATCTTGGCTTTTTTGCCAATGTTTTTCTTGCATTGCTTTGCAATATTCAAGCACCTGGCCGTCTAGATAAAGTTGCTTAATGCCTTTAATTTTTTCTTCGGGTGAAGCTTTGCTCAAGTATTGGTGCTTTGCTTTTTCAGCTGAACTCGCCCGTTGCTGAAATGTGGTATACAACAAGGTCTTTTTGTCACTCAAAATATCGCCTCCGATTTGTTTTCCGACTTTCGATTCGCTGCCAAAAGCATCAAGAATGTCGTCTTGAATTTGAAACGCGATGCCAAGATGTTCTCCAAACCGGTAGAGATGATCGATGTTCGTTGAGGTGGTCTTTTCAAGGATTCCTCCAAATGCGCAGGCACAACCTAGCAATACCGAAGTTTTTAAACGTATCATTTCAAGGTATTGAGCCTCGCTCACCACCTCCATCCTTTCAAAGTCCATGTCCATTTGCTGGCCCATGCATACCTCAATCGCTGTTTTTTGCAGCAGGATACTCAAAGATTTAAACGTTGACGCCTCGTATTGGCCAAGTTCTTGAAAAGCATAAATCATTAAAGCATCACCGGATAAAATAGCGATGTTAGAGTTCCATTTTTCGTGCACGGTAGGCAGGTTCCTGCGTTTGGGCGCACCGTCCATGATATCGTCGTGGATCAACGTAAAATTGTGGAACATTTCCAAGGCCGCTGCTGCGGGAAGGCTGTTATCCAAGGTTCCTCCAAATAATTCGGCGCTTAATACCGTGAATAAAGGCCGGATCCTCTTTCCTCCCAAGGCCATAAAATACTGAATGGGGTCATACAGTTGCGCAGGTTCTAGAGGATACTTTTTTTGGGTTAAATAGTGCTCTATGGCCGCCAAACGATTTTCGTATTGGGTCATTTACGTTTCATTAATTGGAGTAAGTAGGCGCCGTAGCCGCTTTTAATCAAGGGTTCGGCAATTAACTTAAGCTGTTTTCGGTCGATGTATCCTTTCCGAAAAGCAATTTCTTCAATGCAACCGACTTTTAAGCCTTGTCGCTCTTCTATTACTTGTACGAATTGTCCTGCTTGCATTAAGGTACTGAAAGTACCGGTATCTAACCAAGCTGTTCCTCGGTCTAAAATCGCAACTTTTAACTTGCCCTGTTTTAGGTAGGCGGCATTTACATCGGTAATTTCATATTCACCACGTTCTGAGGGTTTGAGGTTACGGGCAATGTCAACCACGGAATTATCGTAAAAATACAGTCCGGGCACCGCATAATTGGATTTGGGATTTTTAGGTTTTTCCTCGATGGATATCGCTTGATTTTCTTCATCGAATGCAACCACGCCGTAGCGTTCCGGGTCGCTTACGTGGTAGGCAAAAACAACACCACCTTTCGGATTGCTGTATTGGGTGAGTAAGTGGTCAAATCCGTTTCCGTAAAATATGTTATCGCCAAGCACCAAGGCAACCTTATCTTTACCGATAAATTTTTCACCGATAACAAAAGCTTGTGCCAGGCCATTGGGAATTTCTTGAGCAGCATATTCAAAATGACAGCCAAGACGTGTTCCATCGCCCAAAAGTTTTTCGAAATGCGGTAAATCGTGCGGTGTGGAAATGATTAAGATTTCCCGAATACCCGCACTCATAAGGGTGCTAAGCGGATAGTAAATCATGGGTTTGTCGTACACCGGCATCAGTTGTTTGGATACCGCCAAGGTTATCGGGTGCAAACGGGTACCCGACCCTCCGGCTAAGATTATTCCTTTCATGGGCAACGTCTTTGTTCCTCAAAGATAGGGAAGTAGGTTTGCATTCCAAACTAGAGCCAGCGGAACATGTCGTCGAACATCCGTTTTCCCCAGGGGGTATTGCCGTAATCCTTTTCCAATTTTTCTCTAAGTTCCTTGAGATTGAACACTTTATTTTTTCCAATTTCAGCCAACAACTTTTCTTGCGTTGGAGCTTCGCTGAAGTCGACCTTATCGGCAAAATAGATGATTCCCCCATCTTCCGTGGCGATTCCTAAAATAGCTCCGGGAAGTCCGCAGAAACCTTCGGGGCCAATGGAAGGAACGATGTTCGGAGCATACCAAGCATATATGCGCGTGGAATCGTTTTTTTGGTAAATGGCTTTTCGGCATTGAAAACCGCAGATGGCTCGCTTGCTGTCGGTTATTTTCCATTTCCGCTCCGGTAAAGAATCTTTTACATAAACCGATGTGCCAAAAAATTGGAATATGGTCAATTGTTTTTGAGATCCTAAGTATTGGTAATACTGGTTTTTAGAGGTAAGCCAAGCCATATCTTCTTGCACGTTCGGAGCGATGTACTTGAATACCGATACCGTGTCATTGAACGTCAAGGAGAATCGATCGTTTTTTATCTTGTTGTCCTCGTTCACAAAACGCTTCATGCGTTGATCGGTAAAACGTTTTTGTAAATTGGTTCTTCGGGTGTAGAAAATCGTTCCCGTAGCATAAAACTGGCACTGAGCGGCAAATTCTACGCTTAAGAATACCAAGAGAAACAAGAGTTTAATACCAGCCTTCGAAATCATCTTCTTTGGTTTTATTTTTATTAAAGCGATACGTTAATTTCAACAGGAAATATCGGGTAATGAGACGGGTGTAATTATCCGTTACAACGTTTCCATTCACTTGCCGCTGCAAGTTGAGGTTTTGATTCAATAAATCGTATCCGTTCACAGCGAGAATTAAATTGCCTGTGGGTAAAAAGGCGCGTTGAATTTCGGCATTGATTACAAAAATGTTGCGGTTAAACCCAGAAGCCCGTTGTGAATTGATGGTGTATTTTCCATCGGCAATGATTTTAAAGCCAAAAGGAATCGTCCATTTAAATTCCATATCGTATTCTTGCGTTGAGAACGGAGTACTAGAAAGCGAATTGAACGTGCTCTTAGGGCTTGAATAAAAATAATTCTGCGTCACTGAAACCTCCAAAGAATCAAACTTTAACTCCAAGGAAAGTCCCCCTCCGATGGAAGGATTGTAGGTAATGTTCTCTTGTCCGTTGATATAATTGGTGAATTTAGAATAGTTGGCATTGAAATTCGGGTTAACTTCCAACTTTCGGTTGAATAACGGAAAACCTGCACCAGCATAGGCGTTGGCTGAAAAATTACCATCCACGTTGACCGTTTTTGCTATTGTTCTACCGAGGGCATCAAAATAAGTATCCGTTGCAAAAGCATTATCGGTGAGTGTGGCATTTAATCCACTCCAGATATACCTTCCGGAAAGCGCTTCCCATCGGTTAAATTGAAAGTTCAGTGTATGAATGTAATTGGGCTTCAAATCTGCGTTACCGATTTTCAAACGATTGGGATTTGAATTGTCGGGCACTGGCTGAATATCATTGATAGAAGGTTGGTCGGAACGGGTGAAATAATTAAAATTCAAACGGGTTCCCATGCCCGGTTTATAGTTATAACTCATACGAGGAAGTACATTGTTGATGCTCTGCAAAATGCTTGAATCACCAATTGCGTTGTAGTTGTCCAATTGAATGTTGCGGAATCCAACCCCAACGTTAAAGGTGTGTTGGTTGGTTTCATAGACCATCAGAAGGGTACCTCTGTTTTGAAAACGGCTGTTTTCGAAGGCATTCGAAAGAGAATCCACCCGTTGAGAATAGGTTCCAAGCATTGGTGCAAAGGTATTCCTGGTTTGATAGGATTTACCTGATTCTAGATAATACTCTAACTGCAACTTCCACTTAGCAGATAAGGGTTCTTTGTACGTTACAATCGCATAATTCAATTGATTGCCGTTGTCGTTTTGTTTTTTCTGGTCAATGGAATCGGTAAAATTGGCGAATTTACTTTGCGTTAGCAATGATCCATCGGTTTGGTTATCGGTCTTGTTCAAAATATATTTCAGCTCTAATTCTCTCCGAGGTTTCTTGAACATGCGGTAAATCGTACTTTCCAAGCGCGCCGTGTAGCCATTCGAATTGTTGGTGTTATCAATGACTGAGGTAAAAGTGGGCACCATAGCCTCTGTTTGGAAAGCATTGATGGTAGTGTTTTCGGTGATTCCCTCGTCAAAACTCAAAGAGGGTTTAATTTCTAGGGTGGTTAATGAGTCAAGTTTTGCTTGGAAATTTAAGTTGACTTTGTGCGAAGTATTGAGGCTGATATTGGAAATTGAATCCTTGGTATAATAGGAGGTATCTTGCAAAAAATATTGCGATAAACTGCTTTGCGTTGCGTTCAGGCGGTTTTGGTTGAAACTGTAATTAAATCCTATTTTTCCCCAGTCTTTAATTCGATCGTTGAAGTAGATACCCGCCTTCGTTGTTTGAGGTATACCCGTATTGGTGCGCTGACCGTTCTGATTCCACATCGACATCCCGCTTTGGTCCCTTTCATTCTCCAAACCAAACTTGTTCATATCACCAAACCTGAAATTGGAACGAGGGGTGTTTGAACTCAATAAGAACACGGAAAATTTTTGTTTATTATCGAAACGGTTAAACAATAATTCCCCCTCATAAAAAGGGAAATTAGTGGTGGGATTCCCAATTAGGCCCGCATCGGTAGCAAAGGAAGCTTTTCCAAAATATCCTTGTTTTGCATCGGCTTTTAATTTCAAATCCATGACCTGTATCTTCTCGTCCATGCCCGAGGTATTGTCTTGGGCTTTCTTTTCATAAATCTGAACCGATTCAACGCCTTTGGCCGCTAAATTTTTGGTAGCAATCGTTGGATCCGAACCAAAAAACTCATCCCCGTCCACCAACACTTGGCTAATTTCTCGTCCTTGAGAAGTAATTTGACCGTTTTCGTCGATTTTAATTCCAGGGAGCTTTTTTAAAAGGTCTTCAACGACTGCATTTTCGGCAACCTTAAAGCTGTCGGCAACATAAACGAGCGTATCACCTTTGTAGTAAATCCGGTTTTTATTGCCTTGAACCACCACCTCCGCCAGGTTTTTTACCTTAACGCCCATTCGAATAAAGGGAATTTCAACGGTTTTTTCAGAAGGGTTTCCAAGAACGTACAAGGTTTTATGTTCAAATTGGGGGTGCTCAATGAGAACAATAAAGGTATCGAGCGCCACATCAAAATGAAAGGTGCCCTTTTCGTCGGTTCTCTGAAACTGAACCAGGGTAGAATCGTTCAATCGGATTAGGGAAACGGCTGATTTGCTCAGAGTTTTTGTTCCAGTAGAATCGTTAACGATTCCAGAAATGCTGAGGGTTTGTGAATAAATGGATGTGGAGCAACAAACCGCGAAGGCGCAAATAAATGCAAAAAGGATTCTATTCGTTTTCATTCAACAGTTTTACCCTCGTAAGTCCTTGGTAGGTAAAGCCATTTTTACCAGTTACTCGTTGGAATTCCACTTTCAAACGTCTGTTAAGGTACAGTTGTTCATTGGCCACGAGCTCTTTTGCTAACGGAAAATCGTCGTTGTAGGCAAGAGCCGACTGTATGGAAGGATTTCCCCGGGTACCCACTACAATAAATTTCAATGCTTCAGTTTCAATACTGCCTTGAAAGCGCGTTTCGTATTTTCCTTGTTGGTTTACTAAATTCATGGCCTCTGTTGGATCAAATGCTATTTTTTTGCAAACGATGGGTGTTTTCGATAACATGTCTTCCTCGTCATTTCCTATCCTCGATGCGGAAACGATGACTTTTTTGTTATTTCCCATGTAGGAGAACACCTCCATAAATCCATTGGTTTCTTTTTGGTAATCTTTAACCGTTTGATGCGTGTAAAATAGAAAGTTCCCCGAATAATAATATTGCGTATTAAGTTGAATTCCTTTGCTGAAGGTTTCTTCCATTTCCAACATTATTATGGCATTTTTAGAATTTAATTTACCTTTTGCGGAACGGTTATTTTGTTGGTTATCAGAATATTCAAGGCTAAAGAAATTGGCCAGCGTAGAGGTGGTGTCAATGTAACGAATCAAGGAGTCATATTCCCATTGTCCGTTGAACAGTTGTTCTTTTTTATTCCGTTCAGGGGAGTTTTTATTGGTTAAGCTTAATCGTTGGCGATCTGCAGGCGAACATGCAAAACTTAAGCAGATGAGAAAAAGAAGGGGGGTGAAACGGTTTATCATTTTTGAGTAATGTAAAGGTAGAAAATTTAGCAAGGAATCAAGCTAACTGGGACAGTTTCTTATGAGAATTGTCGCATTTTAGTACCCAAATTGATGCGGGCTTTACGTATTTTTGTAGGCATGGGTGTTTTAATGGGCATTGATTTCGGACTGAAAAGAACAGGTATCGCCGTAACCGATTCCGAACAACGAATTTCCTCTCCGCTCTGCACCGTTTCAAGCGATTTACTCCTAGCGTGGTTGAAAGAGTATTGTTGTAAAAATTTAGTGAGCGGCTTTATTATCGGGTATCCCCTTTCGCTGAGCGGTACACCAACCCACATTACAGAAAATGTTTTGTTGCTCAAAGAAGTCTTAGTTAAAGAATTTCCCGATGTTTTAGTCGAGTTACAAGATGAACGTTACAGTTCAAAACGCGCCTCTCATTCGATTCATCTCGTGGGAAAGAAAAAGATGAGCAAGGATAAAGCGTTATTGGATAGGGTCAGCGCAGCGTTAATTTTACAAGATTATCTGAGAGTGCGAGAAAATTCACAGAACTGATTTATTTTTGCAATCTGCTATGATTATACCCATTATTGCTTACGGTGACCCTCTGCTCAAGAAGCCGTCGTTAGACGTTGATCGAAATCATGGGGATTTGGATATCTTAATTCAAAACATGTTTGAAACCATGTATCATGCGAAAGGGGTTGGTTTGGCGGCTCCTCAAATAGGTTTGAATCTTCGTCTTTTTGTCGTGGATGGTGCTCCATTCGCCCATGAGGAGGGCGAGGAACCGGATCCCCGCGCAGAAGGGATTAAAACATTTAAGAAAGTATTTATTAATCCAAACATCATTGAAGAATCCGGAGAGCCATGGACCTTTCAAGAAGGTTGTTTGTCCATTCCTAAAATTCGTGAAAATGTGAGTCGAAAGGAAACCGTGTTGCTTTCCTACTATAACGAGTCTTGGGAGTTTCAAAGAGAAAGTTTCAGCGGTTTTGCCGCTCGGATCATTCAGCATGAGTACGACCACATCGAAGGTGTTTTGTTCACCGATAGGTTGAATCCCCTTAAGAGGAAGTTAATTCAAAAGCGGCTGAAACTCATTGCAGAGGGCCAAATTACTATGGACTATAAGTTGAAATTTTACGCACAAAAAAAATGAAAGGAACATTATTTAACATCCTACTTTTTGCCACGCTCACTTGGCTGGTTTCTTGCTCCACCAATAAAAATCCTGTCGATGCGCTAGGTTCGTCAAACAGTCCGAAGGCGCTCAAGGACAGCATCCTTCAAATGGAGGACTCCATCGCCAGAATAGATCCTTCAAAAATAACACCGGCAGCTTACAATTTAAACCAAATAGAGTTAATCAATCGCCTTGAGGCTTATTTCAAACATTTTCCAAAGGATCCTTACACAGCTGATTGCCTGTTCAAACTTCACATGATTTATTCGGGGCTCAACGCTCACCGCAAAAGCGTGGCCTATGGAGATACTTTACTTCGAATCTTTCCCAATTATGCAAACCGAATCCTTTTGTTAGAAAGCATGGCTTCGGCCTATGACATGTTTATTACGCCACGAGATACCGCCTCGGTTCGTAAATACTACCTTCAATTACTCAACGATGAAAAGTACCCTAGCGCCAAAAAACGGGATATCAAAGAACGTTTGAAATTTCTAAATTTATCGTGGATGGATTTTGCAAATCGAAAACAAGCGCGTTAGGAGGGCTGTTAATGATGTGTTAAATTTTTCGCTTTTACGAAAAGAAGCATTATTTTTGCTCGAATTAAAAATTTAAACGGATGAAACAACTTTTACTTTGCGTTTGTTTAGTGCTCTGCAACGCAGTTATCAATGCTCAGGTTCCTATCGATAAAGGTCCTAAAATCAGCTTCAATAAAGAGGTTCACGATTATGGCACCATCAAATACGACGGAGACCCCAACTGCGCTTTTGAGTTTACGAATACGGGAGACGAGCCTTTGATCATTTCAAATTGCAAAGGATCTTGTGGTTGTACCGTACCTGAATGGCCAAAGGAGCCCATTGCACCAGGGGCCAAAGGCGTTATTAAAGTTAAATACGACACCAAGCGACCTGGACCCATCAGTAAAAACGTTACCATTTCTTCCAACGCGATAAACGAACCGGAGAAAGTTGTTAAAATAAAAGGTGAAGTTGGTCCAGCTCCAGAGTCAGGAGTTCCGATTAACAATAGCGGCGCTCCGACCAATAACTAAAGAATTGTAGATTTTTGGTATTAGGTTCCTTCGGGGACCTTTTTTTATTTAATCCAACCTCCGTCTTCGGGTAAGGGGGCAGAAAATGCCAAAGGTTCCATGCTTACAGGATGAATGAAGCATAACTCCGCCGAGTGCAAACAAATCCCGTGATCATCGTTGGCCCTTTTAGCCCCGTATTTCAAGTCGCCTTTCAAAGGATGACCTAAATGAGCCATTTGACACCTTATTTGGTGGTGGCGTCCTGTATCAAGTTCTATTTTCACAAGGGTGTAATGGTTGTATTGGTTGAGCATTTGGTACCTCAAAACGGCCTGTTTTCCTTGGTTTGAATCCACCACATAACTTTTATTTTGGGGTTCATTTTTTAGCAGACGATGGGTTAGTTCCCCTTGACCTTTTAACGAGCCTTCCACCAAAGCATGGTAAATCTTTTTAGGCTGTCGCTGCTGAAACTGCACGTTCATTCGTTCCAAGGCTTTACTTGTTTTCGCAAAAACCACCAAACCCGAGGTGGGGCGGTCTAAACGATGGATTACACCGCAGAAGACATTCCCCGGCTTTTGGTATTTCTCCTTTAAAAACGTTTTGATTTCCAGGTTTAAACTAATGTCTCCTGTTTTATCGCCTTGAACCAATTGTCCAACCCGCTTATTTATGACGAGGAGGTGATTGTCTTCGTAAATGATTTGGCTGATATCAAAGGGCTTCATTGCTTCGTCTGATTCAAGCTACTCTTATTGATTTTTTGTAACGAAGAAATGAAATAACGCTGAGTAACACGAAGAAAATTATGGTGTAAATTAACCAATTGGGAAAACTTCCGAGTCCGTCTCCCTGCGCATACGAGTGAAGGCCAACTAACATGAAGTTGACGCCGAAATAGGTAAATAGAATCGCCGAATAACCCCAAAATGCCCATAGATTAAAGACAAAAGCACTTTTCAATCCGGGAATAAAGCGTAAATGCAAGATAATCGCGTAAACTAGGATTGAGACCAAGGCCCAGGTTTCTTTGGGATCCCATCCCCAGTATCTACCCCAACTTTCGTTGGCCCAAACTCCTCCGAGGAATGTTCCTATCGTTAGCATAAATATTCCGATGGTCATGGTCATTTCATTGACAACGGTAATTTGTTGTATGTTGCTTCCGAGTTTTTCCAGATTGTTTTTATTTTGAAATAAGTACAAGAATAAATTCAGCAAACCCAAGATGAACGAAAGTCCCAAGAAAGCGTAGCTACTCGTGATAATAGCGACATGGATCATTAACCAATACGATTTAAGAACAGGAACTAATGGACTGATCTCTGGGTCCAATAAATTTAATTCTGAGACAAACAACATCATCGCCGATAGGATCAGAGCCACAGACAAGGAGACTTCGATTTTGCGGGAAAATAGCCCTCCCGCGAGCACGGTAACCCATGCGATAAAGACAATTGCCTCATAGCCATTACTCCAAGGAGCGTGACCGGAGATAAACCATCTAAAACCTAAGCCTACTCCGTGGTAAAGAAATAACAAGGCGCTTAACGAAATCAACGAAATTTTAATGATTTGTATAATTCTTGGACGCTTTGAATGATCAGAGCGAAATAACCCCACGATGTAAAAGGCCAGTAAAAGTAAGCCGAATACAAGATAATATTGATAGACGGTTTTAAAGATGGTGAGTTTATTGTAACGAATTTCAAAGGCTACCTTTTGTTCGGAAGGTACAATTGATTTGCTGACCGTTCGTTGAATTAGTTTTAAATTTCCGAGCAATGCATTGGAATTCGTGTAATCTTGGCTTCTAGAAGCCTCAACCAACGAGTAAAAATATTTCAGGGCAACCAAGTTGGAGATGGTGTCTTCTCCTTGAATTTCAATACTCATCGGCACATACCAACGATTATTCAGGTCATTTTTCTTGGGAATTATCTTGAAGAATTGCCAACTTATAGCGCCCTGAAATACTTGAAATCTTTCGGTCAGCTTAATGAGCTTTTTTTCAAATTCATCTTGAAATTTTTCAGCTTTTCCGTGGGCCGTGGCGTATTCTTTTTCGAATTTATAGCGATTGTCCGCGGTTGTTAAATCAGCTAAAGAACAATATTTTGCCAATTTTAGCCGCTCTCGAACAGCACTGGGTACTAAAATAACCGCTTGTTTCATCCAGTATTTTCCATACATATGCCAACTCATCACAGCCTGTACAGCATTGTAACTTTTATAACGGTTGGAGCCATGAATTTTACGCAGTAATTGATCGCTTAGCGTGTGCAAGGGCATAATTCTGCCACTTTGATCCTGAACCAATAGCGCTGCCAATGCCTCGGAGTGTTCTTCGGAAACTACATGGAATATTTTTGAGGGATCCGTTTGCGCGAAAACATTTCCGATCATCAAAGGCCACAGCAGAACTAAACCGGTTTTTTTAAGTTTGGATATCGCGTCGTTAAGAGCTCTGAACCTGCTTTTTGGGGCAAAAATCGATAATATCATGCCGATAGACATGAGTAAATACCCCAGATAGGTTATGTTAGTCCCCCATGAATCGTGGTTAACGCTTAATTTTGTTCCCTCTTCATTTTCAAGGGTAGAGGGATTGTCAAGTTCATAGGAGGATTGAAAAAAGCGATATCCTGCATAGTCCGTGACATGGTTCATGAAAATGTGACGCTTGCTGCTGTAATTATTTTGTGGGTCTTCAATTCGAATATAACTCTCAAAGGAAGATGGGGCCTCTGAGCCGGGATAATTGGTCAATTGAAAATCTTCACAGACTACGCTGAAAGGAATAGAGCGCTTCACAGCCCCATACTCCAATTGGACATACAACCCGTTTAAGGAGAAGTATTCGGGATCCGGTATGTTGTTTTGCCCCCCTTTCAAGCGTACCTTTTTGTGTTCTTTACCGGAAATGACTTTTACCGTTAGGTAGTCCATACCTTGATTTTTGATTGCTGCTTTGCGCAAGGTTTTTTGAGCTCGGTAAAAAACATTTTTAAGCACGAATTGATCCGATCCAGCCTGGTAAAGCGTTTTGATATTGGCGGGTACCCACAAATTCGTTGGAATGTTCTCATATGCTGAGTCGGGGATGGGTATTCCCGATTGCCGCGCCTCTATCATCCTGGTCATGGGTAACATTCGCAACGGAACAGCCGTTCTCAACATGATTCTGCCGTTTTCAAGTTTCATGGATACTCCATCGTTAGACGTTGCGTTGTAAGATATAGGTAAGGTGCCGGATAGTAATTTATCCCCGTACTCAAGGTAATTGGATTTCATCTGTCCTACCACTACGTCGAGTACAGCACTTTCGGATTTTGGATTAAATTCAAATGTATCAATAGCATTGGAAATGAAATCCTCGTACTCGATCCTTAAAGTTTTACCGCGGTGTAGCATTTCATATGAAAACACATTGTTGATCAACTTCCAGTCGGATAGCCACGTAGTGAATCCTTCAACGGTTTCTTTGCTGCGATCGCGGATAGAAACCAATAATTTGGGTTCTGCGGTATACATATAATTAACACTTTCGCCTTCTCTTGCCACCAGTTGACCTTCAAAACCCCTATACCGCGTTACCGCGGAGCCAATCATGGTAATCAAAAACGCTACATGAAAACTGAAAAGAGCTATTTTATGTCTTTGCCACATTCGATAGACGTAAATATTATAGACCATCGCCAGGGATAAATAGAGCAGCAAAAGGGTGAACCATCCAGCATTGTAAATCACAATTTTTGCCGCTTGCACCCCGTGCATGGATTCGATAAAGGTGGCTACGCCAATGCACGTTAAAAACAACAACAACCCCAAGGCAACCCACCTCATTGAAAAAACAGCATTGAGTACTCTTTTCATTTTTTTTGCAAAAATACGGAATGAATTGTTTTTTGGATTGCTTTTACAATATTTGCTTTATGAAAATTTACGCGTTGTTTTTTTATGGTCTTGTGAGCTCTTCCATTTACGGTCAGGAAAAAAAAAAGGACTGGGAATTTGCGCAAAATCAGCCTGCTTTTGGCGAATTGTATGAAACAACGATAAATCAAGGTTATTTGCGAGGCAGGGTTGTAAGAGCATGGTTACCCGAAGGGTATTTCTCTGCAAAGAAGGCATTTGAAACGGTTTATTTTCACGACGGACAAATGTTATTTGATTCAACACAAACTTGGAACCATCAATCTTGGGACTTACCCAATGCAGCACAGCGGTATTTGTCGCAGCACCAATGTGTTTTCATAGGAATCGATAGCCATCCTAAAAACAGGTATGCCGAGTTTTTTCCTGCGCCAATTTATCCCAATCTTCCGCTTGCAGTGCAGTTGTCCCTGCGGGACTCGCTGTGGTATGGCCTGCCATTATTTGATGCCTATGCAAATGCGCTGATTAACGATGTATTTCCACTTGTCGAAAACAGTTGGAACGTTAAAAGGGGAGGGGACCATCGAACAATGGTTGGAGCGAGCATGGGCGCAATAGTTGCACTTACTTTGCTATTAGAGCATCCAACAGAGCTCGCAAAGGTAGCGTGCTTGTCCATTCATTTGCCTTTAATCGATGTTTGGCAGTATCGCGATAGATTTCGGGATCCAATTGCCACCGCGTTCAATCAATTTGTGGTAGAAAATTCGTTTCGCGTGGAGCATAAGACCATGTACATTGACCGTGGGGATCAGTCCCTGGATAAGGGGTATGCAACTTATTTCCCCCAATTTGAAGCAGCGTTAAAGAAATTCTCAAACCGTAATCAAGTCGCCGTTAAATTAATCCGTAATTCGGGGCACTCAGAAAAGGATTGGTCCCGGCGAATAGGAAAAATTTTGGCGAAACTCATGAAATAAAAAGTCCCGCAGGGCGGGACTCTATATTGACGCTTCAAACTATCCGTATTCCGGTAAGTAAGAAACGGAAAAGCGTCCCTTTCGGGACGCTGTTGTGGATAAGGAATTGGATTACCCCGAACTCACGTAATGGCTTATTATAACTACATTGCGCTTTGTTCTTAAAGAGTCCAGCGTTCCTTTATTACATCATACCAGGCATGCCGCCTCCCATTCCTCCCATAGCTGCAGCCGGGCTGCTTTCTTCTGGTTGATCAGCGATTACGCATTCGGTTGTGAGCAACATAGAGGCAATTGACGCGGCATTTTCGACGGCGATGCGCGTTACCTTGGTTGGATCAATAACCCCTGCAGCATATAATTTTTCAAATTTATCGGTGCGAGCGTTATATCCAAAATCGTCTTTTCCTTCCCGCACTTTTTGAACAATAATGGCCCCTTCTCCCCCCGCATTCGCGATGATTTGTCGAAGAGGTTCCTCGACAGCGCGCTTAACAATTGCGATTCCCGTCGCTTCATCTTCATTTGCCGCCTTGATCTTATCTAAGGTGTCAATGGAGCGTATCAAGGCAACACCTCCACCGGGTACAATTCCTTCTTCCACCGCTGCGCGAGTTGCCGCCAAAGCGTCATCCACGCGATCTTTCTTTTCTTTCATTTCTACTTCAGTTGGCGCACCAACATAAAGAACAGCAACTCCACCTGCCAATTTCGCCAAACGCTCTTGAAGTTTTTCGCGGTCGTAATCGGAGGTGGTGGTATCAATCTGAGCACGGATTTGGTTTACTCGGGCTTTGATGTCCTCTGTCTTTCCTTTACCGTTTATGATCGTTGTATTGTCTTTATCAATGTCGACCTTTTGGGCCTGACCAAGCATGTCCATGGTCACATTTTCAAGGGTCATACCTCGCTCTTCAGAAATCACCTGACCGCCAGTAAGTATGGCGATATCCTCCAACATTGCTTTTCTTCGGTCACCGAAACCAGGAGCCTTAACAGCAGCAACTTTTAACGATCCTCTCAGTCGGTTTACAACAAGAGTCCCTAATGCTTCGCCATCCACATCCTCAGCAAGAATCAAAAGGCCTTTTCCTGCCTGAACAACCGGTTCTAAGATGGGCAACAATTCTTTCATGCTGGAGATTTTCTTTTCCGTAATCAGAATTAATGGGTTTTCCATCTCGGTTATCATTTTCTCGGTATTGGTCACGAAATAAGGGGATAAATACCCGCGATCAAATTGCATACCTTCTACAGTTTTTACCTCCGTTTCGGTTCCCTTTGCCTCCTCAACGGTAATGACGCCGTCGTTGCCAACAACTTTCATCGCTTGTGAGATCAGTTTACCAATATTTTCGTCATTATTGGCAGAAATGGTAGCGATTTGTTCAATTTTGGAAGCATCCTTTCCTACCTCTTTCGAAAGGTTTTTCAAATTTTTAACCACCTCTGCTACAGCTTTATCGATGCCTCGCTTTAAATCCATAGGATTTGCACCCGCCGCAACGTTTTTTAGTCCTGCAGTGATAATAGCTTGGGCAAGAACCGTTGCTGTAGTCGTTCCGTCTCCGGCAATATCCGCGGTTTTCGATGCCACTTCTTTTACCATTTGAGCACCCATGTTTTCCATGGGATCTTTCAGTTCGATTTCCTTAGCAACAGTAACGCCATCTTTGGTTATTTGGGGCGCTCCAAATTTTTTGCCTATTACTACGTTTCTTCCTTTTGGACCCAGGGTTACTTTCACGGCATTTGCCAAAGCGTCTACCCCTGTTTTTAACTTATCCCGACCTTCAATGTCGAATAATATATCTTTTGCCATTGTAAATTAATTAGTTGTTATTGAAAAATACCTTAGAAAACTCCGTAAATGTCCGACTCACGCATGATGAGGTAGGAATTCCCGTCCACTTTTATTTCGGTTCCAGCATATTGCCCATAGAGGATTTCATCGCCAACCTTCAAGGTCATTGGTTCATCTTTTTTGCCTTTACCAACGGCTATGATTTTTCCCCTGAGGGGTTTTTCTTTCGCCGTATCGGGTATTATTATACCACTCGCTGTTTTCTGTTCTGCCGGCGCAGGCTCCACAAGAACCCTGTCCGCCAGCGGCTTAAACTTCACTGACATATCGTTTTTATTTTTTTGATTTTTACATTGTTCTCGAATTTCATACCAAAATTAAATGCGCGACAAAATTTCAGTAAGGCATTAAAATTGTCACATCAAAATGTCAAGCTGACACTATACCTGAACAAGTCACCTGCCTCCTTGTGGCGCATTTGGCGCATCTTTTGCCGGTGCCTGTTGGGATTGAGGATTTGTCTTTTTTATCGTTTGAGGCTTCGGTTGTTGCAAGGACATGATTATTGCGCTTACCACAATTGTTGTAGCCAAGCCCCAAGTAAGCTTATCAATGAATTCTGTGGTTTGTTTTACACCTCCGAGTTGCGTGGGACTTCCGAAATCACTGCTTAAGCCTCCACCTTTTGGATTTTGAATGTAAACCACCAAAATTAATAGAAGGGCCGCTAGGCAAATAATGACAGAAAAAAGGGTCGTGATCATTTAAATTTCTTTTTGGGTAATTTTTTTTATTTGGGCTGCAAAGTAAAGCTTTTTTTCGGGAAAAGTCAAAATTAATTGTTCGTAAATCTGAATAGCCTTTGGATAATTTCCCTGAATGACAAAAATCTTGGCCAAGGTTTCACTTACGGGAATATTTTCAGAGTTAACGCTTTCTTTGGCTTTTTTTATCGGAGAATAAAAGTCAACAGGCGCTCGTTCCGTGGGCGAATTTTCTTGGGTTGTGCCGTTTCCTTTCGATCCCCTATTTAGCCAATCCATAAAGCTATTTGCCTCTTTCGGATTTTGCAAGCTAACTTCTTTTTTATCAACAGGATCAGCGACCTGTTTGGGCGAACTCTGGGGATCAACTTGAAGTTCAACCGCGTATAGCGAGGACACTGCAGACTCTTTGATGAGTTTATCCAAGGGGTCAAATTCTGGTAATTTTTTCTCATCGTTAAGGTTCTCTACTGCGAATTCTTCGTTTACGCTCTCGTTTTGGGGGTGTTCAAGGCTTACGGAACTTGAATCAGTAGGCAGTACAAAAGGTGTGGAATCTTCAACTCCCTTTACCGGAAAGGACTCTTCTTTTTCTAGCACAGGTTCGTTCAGCAAACGGTACAGTTTGCTGCGCTCGCTTACTAAGTAAGCGTATTTGGGAAGTTCCTTGCCCAATCGAATGTCAGCGTTTTGATGCAGAGCCTCGAGGTAGGTAAGGGCGAATAAACCTGAGTATGGATAGTCAGCGCACAATTGCTGTAGTTGTGCAATATCTGCCGGGGTAACAAGGGCAGGATTTAGCAATAGGTTGTTAATATTGTGTTTACTCCAACTCACCAATTACTCATTAATTTATTAATCACGTCTTGTACCACCTGCTCATTGACTTGCGATAAAAGTTGATTTTCGACAGAGGCAAAATTCGCCCCCGCATCGAAGTCTGCAAATCGCGTTACTACAAGTCGGGCCGTCTCTTTTTTCGGAGCCGTAAAATTTAAATCAAATGCAATGCTCACAGTCAGCCGGTTTTTAGCAGCATTATCCCCGTTTTGTAGGGCTATGGGATTAACTGAATAATTGGTGATTTCACCGGATATTTGAACCTGAGCATCATTTAAGCTAGGGGTTAGGCTTAGTTTCGTATTGTTTTGTAACCCGTCTTTGATGGTCTCTGAAAGGCCAGCAGCGTAGCTTAACGGACATGTTGGTGAACTGATTTGAAGGGTTTGAAGGTAAAATCTTTCCCATTCTTCCGGCATTCCCCCCGTATCTCTGAAGCCCATACGAGTTGGCCAGCAACCAGCTACGGCAAACGATAATATGATCAGTAGGCTAGTTCTCACTCGGCTAAATTAAATTCCTTTATCTTTCGGTACAAGGTTCTTTCCGAAATACCTAATTCTTTGGCAGCGTGTTTTCGCTTTCCACGATGTTTTTCTAGAGCTTTTTGGATTAATTCACGTTCACGCTCCTCCAGGGAAAGCGATTCTTCAAAATCCTCGTGAAGGGTAAAATCTTCTTGCTCATCATATTCCTGGATTTTCGGTGGCATAAGGCTTTGCGGCGCCGGAGCATTGGAAACATTGGAACCGTAGTCTTGATAGAGCTTATTCACAAGGATATTTTGATCGGGATTCAATTCTATTCCTCCTGTTTGGCTGAGAATTTCTACCACCAACTTCTTCAAATCGCTGAGATCCCGCTTCATATCAAATAAGAATTTATACATAAGCTCTCTCTCCGATATGGATTCTTGACTCAAGGAATTCACAACAAGCGCACCTGAATCGCCAAGCTCCGGCAAGTATTCTTTCAATAATTGAGCATCAATGCTTCGTTCCGTTTCGATAATACTCAATTGCTCAACAATGTTTTTAAGTTGACGAATATTTCCCGGCCAACGATAATCGTTGAGTAAGGTAATCGCTTCATCGGTTAAACGAATGGGGGGCATGCGGTAGCGTTCGGCAAAATCACTGGCGAATTTTCGAAACAACAAATGGATGTCGTCTCCACGATCACGCAGCGACGGAAGCGCAATTGGTATCGTGCTCAAGCGGTAAAAAAGGTCTTCTCGGAATTTGCCCTTTGCAATAGCTTGTTGCATGTTTTCATTCGTCGCAGCAACCACACGCACATTGGTTTTTTGTGCTTTGGAGGCCCCTACACGCAGGTATTCTCCGGTCTCAAGAACCCGAAGAAGGCGCACTTGCGTTTGCATGGGCAATTCGGCGACCTCATCTAAAAAAATGGTGCCTCCATTGGCAACTTCAAAATACCCCTGACGGCTTCCTGCTGCCCCTGTGAAAGAACCTTTTTCGTGCCCAAACAATTCGGAGTCAATCGTGCCTTCCGGAATAGCCCCGCAATTTACTGCGATGTATTCCTTGTGTTTTCGACTACTCAATTGATGGATCACTTGCGGTATAATTTCTTTTCCTGTACCACTTTCTCCTGTCACCAATACGGCTAAATCCGTTGCGGCAACCTGAGCGGCAATTTCTAATGCCCTATTAAGCCCAGAGGAATTTCCTACAATGGTAAAGCGCTGTTTAATTTGTTGTACCGTCATGGTGTTTGCTGTTCCTTTTCTTGGTTTACCAAAACCCCCAGCAACGTAGCCGAGGTGCAATCTGTAATTTTAACGTGCACATAACTTCCTTTTGCGACGTTTTTCTTATCAAAAACAACCATGTTGTTTTGCGAATTTCTGCCACAAAATTGTTGTGCGGACCTTTTTGAGGGGCCTTCTACCAAAACTTCCTGAACTTGACCAACCTGTCGTTGATTCAAGAAAAGGCTGTGTTTCGTCTGCAATTCGATTATTTCGGTTAGTCTTCTACTTTTGGTTTCATCGGGAACGTCGTCTGTAAATTTACGTTCAGCTAAGGTCTTCGGCCGTTCGGAATATTTAAACATGTAAGCGTAATCAAAACAAACTTCGCTCATTAAAGAAAGTGTTTCCGAGTGTTCATCTTCCGTTTCACCGCAAAATCCAGCAATGATATCGGTGGAGATGGCGCAGTTCGGAATTATTTTACGAATAGCTGCGATTCGGTTCAGGTACCAGTCGCGTGTGTATCCTCGGTTCATTCGGTATAAAACCGAACTATTTCCGGATTGAATGGGCAAATGAATGTATTTACAAATGTTTGCATATTGGGCTATCGCTTCTAGCACCTCATCGGTCATGTCTTTAGGGTGGGAGGTACTAAAACGAACTCTTAATTGCGGAGAAACTTGCGCAACCATAATAAGAAGTTGGGCAAAATTTACGCTGGGTTCGTTGTGATCAACGATTTCACCCTTAGAACTTAGATTCCATCGATAACTGTCAACATTTTGACCTAGAAGGGTTACTTCTCGGTAGCCATTGTTGAATAAAGACCTACATTCTTCTACAACGGTTTGAGGATTCCGAGAACGTTCTCTGCCGCGCGTGAAAGGTACTACGCAGAAAGAACACATGTTGTCGCAACCACGCATGATGGTTACAAAGGCCGAAATCCCTCCTTGGTCTAAACGTACCGGTGTAATGTCTGCATAGGTTTCTTCTCGTGATAAAAGCACATTGACGGCGCGCTGTCCTGTGCCCACTTCATCCAGGAGATTTGGCAAATCACGGTACGCATCCGGTCCGGCGACCAGATCCACTAATTGTTCTTCCTCCAGCAAGTTTTTTTTAAGACGCTCTGCCATACAACCTAAAATTCCTACCACCAATTCAGGTTTCTTTTTTTTGAGGGATTTAAACTCGGTAAGGCGTTTTCTCACCCGTTGCTCTGCATTATCGCGGATAGAACAGGTATTTAACAACACAAGGTCTGCATCCTCAACATTGCGGGTGGTACAATATCCTTCGCCGGCTAAAATGGAAGCAACTACCTCGCTGTCGGAAAAATTCATCTGACACCCGTAACTTTCTAAGAATAATTTTTTATCTCCTACCCGCTGGGTTTCGTTTTGAAGCATCAACGCTTCACCCTGACGAACTTCGTCTAGTGGCTCGTTCAACTTATTGGGTTGCATGCTGCAAAGGTAATTGAATTTATGCTTATGTCAAATTGTCATATTTGGTCTTTCTTAAAAAAAAATTAACCAAAGGTTAAGGTATAACGTGGTAAATTTTATCCTGAACACTTCGTACTTTTAGGTGTTTATTGCATTAGTTTTGTTCAACTGTAAGCATGTCCAAAAATTTAGTCATAGTAGAGTCTCCGGCAAAAGCCAAAACGATTGAAGGGTATCTGGGTACCGACTTTACGGTACGTTCGAGTAATGGACACATACGCGATCTCCCAAAGAAAGGGCTTTCCGTGGATATTAAAAATAATTTTACACCCAGTTACGAAGTTTCAGCCGACAAAAGGCAATTGGTTAATGAATTAAAAAAATTAGCCTCAGTTGCGGACATGGTTTGGCTTGCGACGGATGAGGATCGGGAAGGGGAAGCAATTTCATGGCACCTGTCAGAAACGCTGCAGCTCGATCCCAAGAAAACCCAACGAATAACGTTCAACGAAATTACGAAAGAAGCCATTTTAAAGGCAATCAACCATCCTAGGGAAATCGACAGCGCTTTAGTTGACGCACAGCAGGCTCGGAGGGTACTTGACCGAATTGTTGGATTTGAATTATCCCCGGTATTGTGGAGAAAGGTTCGTCCGAAGTTATCCGCTGGCCGGGTTCAATCTGTGGCGGTGCGTTTGATTGTTGATCGGGAAAACGAAATCAACGCTTTTAATTCAGGATCTTTTTACAAAACAACGGCGGTCTTGATGGCCGAAAAAGGAAGTTTTAAAGCCGAGTTGGACCGAAATTTTCCGGATGAGAATTCGTCGCTCGAATTTTTGAATTCTTTGGGAATTCCCACTCTAACGGTTGATTCTATTGATGTCAAACCTCATAAGCGCACTCCAGCAGCACCGTTCACAACGTCGAGTTTACAACAAGAAGCGTCTGTGCGGCTCGGCTATTCCGTGTCCCGAACCATGTCCATTGCCCAAAAATTATACGAGGCAGGGCACATTACGTACATGAGAACCGACGCTACAAACCTATCACAATCCGCGATAGACCAAGCTAAGAAGCACATTGTAGCCACTTTTGGGCAAGAATATTCAAATCCAACCCAATACAGGACAAAATCTGCCAATGCGCAAGAAGCTCACGAGGCTATTCGGCCATCCAATTTTGCTGCGAAAGACGTATCGACTGTTCGTGAGGAACAAAAGCTGTACGAATTGATCTGGAGACGGACTCTAGGAAGCCAGATGGCACCGGCTCAACTGGAAAAAACAGCCGTTCAAATTGCCATTGCAGGCCAAGAAGAGGCTTTTATCGCAAAAGGTGAGGTTATTAAGTTTGATGGTTTTCTGAGGGTTTATGAAATCGAGGCCCAAGGCGATGAAGACGAAACCCAAGGCCGTTTACCACAGCTCGTAAAAGGGGAAAATATCGGCCTTCAAGAGTTGAAGGTTACACAGCGATTTACGCGGGGACCTGCGAGGTACTCGGAAGCAAGCCTCGTTAAAAAAATGGAAGAATTGGGCATTGGCAGGCCTTCTACTTACGCACCGACTATCTCCACAGTTCAAAAACGAGGATATGTGGCAAAAAATGAACAAGAAGGAACAGAACGAAAATACACTCAGTTGGTGTGGAATAAGGGTTCTTACACCAAAGAGGTTTTAAGCGAAACGGTAGGTGGTGATAAAAATCGCCTTGTTCCGACCGATATCGGAGTTTTGGTTACGCAGTTTCTCGAGCAACAATTTTCGGACATTATGGATTACCATTTTACCGCTCAAGTAGAGGCCTCTTTCGATGAAATAGCTCAAGGAGTTTTACCTTGGAAAAACATGATGGGTAAATTCTATGCTGGCTTTCATCTCAGTGTGGAGCAAACTTTAGAGCAAAGCGATCGAGTGACTGGGGAACGAGAATTAGGCGTTGACCCAACTTCAGGCAGAAAAGTGATCGCGCGCATGGGCAAATTTGGAGCCATGGTACAAATTGGAAATGAGCAAGAGGACGGAGAAAAGCCAAAGTACGCTTCGATGTTAAAAACACAGTCTATTCAAAGCATCAGTTTTGAGGAAGCATTGGACTTGTTTAAATTACCAAGGGTGTTGGGGGAGTATGAAGGAATCGAAATTAAGGCCAACATTGGGAAATTTGGCCCATATGTGCAACATCTCAAAATGTTTGCTTCCATACCAAAAGAGGAGGATATCATGGAAATAACCTTTGAACGTGCAATCCAGCTACTTGAGGAAAAGAAATTATCTACCGCCAATAACACGATAAAATCGTTTGATGGAAGACCCGATGTTTTTGTGCTTCGGGGTAAATATGGTCCTTATCTCAAGATTGGAAAAGATAATTTCAAATTACCCCAAAACACGGTGCCCGAGGAACTGACATTGGACGCTTGCATCACCATCGCCTCAAGTCAACCAGAAAAGTCGGCCAAGAAATCGTTCAAGAAAAAAAAATAGTACATTAGTACGAACATTTATTCGATGAACCAAAGCGTTAACAAAGTCATTTTGCTTGGAAACCTCGGCCGCGATCCTGAAATAAGGCATTTTGAGAATGGAGGAGTAGTGGCCAGTTTTTCCCTTGCTACATCAGAGTCTTTTATGGATTCCCACACAGGAGAAAGGCGTGAAATAACGGATTGGCACGACATAGTCGCGTGGCGTGGGCTTGCCTTGGTTGCGGAAAAAGTTTTGGTAAAAGGCGCAAGAGTTTATGTTGAGGGCCGGCTCAAAAAAAGATCCTACCAAGACAAAGAAGGACAGTCAAAAACGGTAATTGAGGTAGTTGCGGAGGAGTTGGTGGTTTTATCCCGACCAGAAGGTAAAAACCCATTAGTACCTCCTTACTCTGAGGTTATATCCGAACAAACCAAGGTTCCGGATAGCCTCATTGAAAAAGACGATGACACTCTTCCATTTTAATTGCCATGCCAGACCCCTCCGAACCCCTTAGTCTAATTTTTCTTTCCATTACTTGGTCTACTGCTGAAACCATTTATTCAGTAATCATTGTCCTACTTCTGCTGCTCGCTGCAATAACGACAAGCTCGGAATCCGCCTTCTTTTCTTTAAGACCTCAAGAAAAGGAACAATTAAAAAGCGAGCAGAGTAAAAAGGCGAACGCGATCTTATCCTTGATTTCTAAACCTAGGGAACTCATTGCTTTGCTATTGATCTCTATCAATTTTGTGAACGTTGGCATTGTTATACTATCCACCTTAATTCTCAACAAAATGATGGAGGGATATAGCGAGTTGTCGAAACTGTTGGTAGAAATTTTTGGCATTACTTTGATGATTTTAATTACCGGGGAGGTTATTCCGAAAATTTATGGGGCCAATAATGCCCTTAAGGTGGCCCGCTTTATGGCGTTGCCGATTGAACTCATCCGAAAGACTCCCCCGATTTCGTGGTTAAAATCTTTACTAGTTAACGGAACGGCGTTTATTGGAAGAATTGGGGGTAAAAAAATCCATATATCCTCGGACGATTTGGAATATGCGATCGCACTTACGACGGATGGAAATTCGGATGAAGAAGAACAAAAACTTTTAGAAGGGATTGTTAAATTTGGAAGAACGGAGGCTGTTCAGATCATGACGCCGCGCGTTGAGGTAGAGGCACTCAGTATACAATGCAAGTTTTCCGAGGTTTTACAATTAATATTGGATGCAGGCTATTCAAGAATACCGGTTTTTCAGGACAAACCGGATGATATTGTGGGGATTCTTTACATCAAGGACTTGATGCATCACTTCACCGAAAAAGATAATTTTTCCTGGCAGAAACTGCTGCGTAAACCCTATTTTGTCCCCGAAAACAAAAAAATTGACGATCTTCTTCAAGAATTTAGAACCATGAAAATGCACATGGCGGTTGTCGTCGATGAATATGGTGGAGCGGGAGGAATTGTAACGCTGGAGGATATATTGGAGGAAATTGTAGGCGACATAACCGACGAATTCGATGACGACCAAGTGGAATACCAAAAGCACGACGACGGCTACTCCTTTTCGGGAAGGACCTCTCTGAAAGATTTTTATAAGATTCTGGAAATCGATGGGGACATTTTTGAAGTTGAGAAGGGCGACTCTGAAACCCTCGGTGGATTTCTGGTCGAAAAGTCCGGAAGGATTCTAAAAAACCGCGAATTCATTGTACATGGGGATTGGAGACTAACGGTAACGGCATCGGACAAGCGTCGGATAAAGTTAGTTAAAGTGCAAAAAGAATCATGAACATAGCCCCGTTCGCTTTCGTCTTTGTTTTTGCAGTGTTACCGGCTTGTACGGACAAACCCCCCGTCCCAAAACCCTTAAGTTACTTGCGAACAGAGTTACCCGAGCACAGCTATTTTACGATGAGGGTAAACAATCCAATCGTGAGTTTTACAACAGAAATGTCAACGTTATTCTCGTTATCTAAAAATTTGAGCGACCTAAAATTTGGTTTTCAAGAAGTGGATTTGGGGGCTGCAAATGGATCTCTTTTACTGTACTCCAAGAAATTTGATTCAAGGGATTCGCTATTTAGACTTATCAATGCAGCCAATGACATGGTGGATGAACATAAAGTGAAAGCAGACCAAATTGATTATGTTCAGGTAATCGATCCAAATCGTCAGGTTTATGGCACTTTTTTTTCGTTAAAGGGAAATGTTGCGACAAATTTCCAATTTTATCTTACTGACTCAATTTCGAGGTTCGTACGTGGAGAGTTATTGCTGAATTGCAGACCTAATTACGACAGTTTACGCCCAATCATAGACTATCTAAAAATAGATATGGATAGGATGTTGTCGAGTTTTCGATGGACACAATGAGCACTACCATCTTGTCCTTAGGTTCCAATCTCGGAGATCGAGAAGAGCATATTTCAAGAGCGCTTTCCCTCCTTTCAGAAAAAGCAGGCATCCTAATTTCGGTTTCCAAACCTTACTATTCAGAAGCAATGGGCTATGTTTCAAAACACGAGTTTTGCAATGTTTGTGCTAAGTATTCTACCGCGTTAAAACCTCTTGAATTGTTACAGGTCTGTCAAGCTATTGAATTGGAAATGGGCAGAGTGAAAGATTCTAAGGGGTATCTTTCCGATAGAATCATCGACATCGACATTCTTTTTTTTGACGACATTACGTTAGTTTCAGAAGAGCTGACCATTCCTCATCCAAGATGGAGTGAAAGACCTTTTGTAATGCGACCTCTTACGGAGCTTATGTAATATTTTTAATGTTGCCATTTTTTTTTTAATTTAGCCCGCTAATAAATAAATTAATTCGAAATGAAATTTAATTTTTACGTTCTTTCAATCTTGGGTCTGTCTTTTGGTCTACTTCTCACGAGTTGTGATCAACTCAAAGATTTATCCTATTCTACCACTCCGAATCCGCTGGAAATGCACGGGGATAGCGTTGCCATTGCTGTAACAGTTAACATTCCCCCAAAAGGAATTAACAAGAAAGTGATCGCTGAAATAACGCCAACACTGGGTAATACCAAGTTGTCTACTTGGAAAATTCAAGGCGAGAAAGCTACCGGGAATGGTCAAACCATAACCTTCAAACCAGGAGGGTCTGCAACATTTTCGGAAGTGGTGGCTTACGATCCTTCTATGGAATCTTCAGAACTTGCGATTACTGCTAAAGTTTTCAAGGGGACAAAAGAAAAAACGAAAGAAGCAATACCTGCTACCAAGTTGGCAGATGCCACCATTATCACACCATTAATGGTGCGTCCTGCGTTCATGATGCTAACCGAAACTGCAGATATACCTCGTTCGGAGAACAAAACGGCAAGTGCACAATTGAATTTCTTAAAGGGTAAAGACGATGTAAGAGCTACCGAATTAAAGGACAAAGACATCCTTGACCTAGTTACTTGGATTCAAACAGCCCAAACCAATCCCAAAATTAAAATCAATTCGATCGCTATCAACGGTTATGCTTCGCCTGACGGTGAAGAAACTTACAATGATCCTTTGTCTGGACGTCGTACAAGAACAGCTAGAACGGCGGTTATCGCTGTGATGAAAAAGAATAACCTAACGCAATACTTGGATACCAACATGTATGCGCTCTCAGGAAACGGAGAGGATATGGCAGGTTTTCAAAATGCTCTAGCCCAGAGTACGACCATCAAACAAGAGGACAAAGACTTGTTCAGTCGAGTATTGTCCATGGGTGGCCAAAACGACAAGAAAGAAGACGATATTTATGCGCTTTCCAAAGGCTTCACGCAATTGGAAAAAGAAATTTTCCCTGCATTACGCCGAGCGGAGGTTGTTGTGAGCTATACCGAAATGGGATTGAGCGACGACGAATTGCGTGCAAAAGCCATGGATACTCCAGCGGCTATGTCGGTAGATGAGTTAATTTTTACCGCTTCTAAATTGGTAAAAGACCTAAACGATCAAGGAAAGATTTACGATGCAGCGGCGTTGAGCTACCCAACGGACGCTCGTGCGCTAAACAACGCAGGAGCTGTTGCCTACATGCAAGGAAACTACGCAAAAGCTAAGACTAACTTCGATAAAGCTTTGAGTGCTAAAGACAACAACAAAACCAAAAACAACCTTGCAGGTGTTGCCATGGTACAAGGTGATCGAGCAACGGCGAAGAAGTTGTTAGGACAGGTTAAAGAGAAAAATGCTGAAATTAATTATAACAACGCAATCATTGCCTTATTAGAAGGAAAGTACAGTTCTGCAGTGACAGGTTTTAATGCAGCCTCTTTCAACAAAGCTTTAGCTCAAGTGTTAGTTGGAACCTTGGATGCTGCCAGTGAAACGCTCGCCAAAAGCAACGACAAAGACGCTGCAGACGGATTTTATCTAAAGGCGATCATTGCTGCCCGATCCAATGCGGGCGTTGATGCGATTGTTAGTAACCTCAAGTCTGCCATAGCCAAAAACAGCCAACTTCGCGAGAAGGCAGGCAAAGATCGTGAATTCATTAAGTTCATAGAAGATCCTACTTTCAGCGCTGCGGTTAAGTAAATAATATCCATTGATGTTATCGAAACCCTCCTTCGCGGAGGGTTTTTTGTTGGTGTAGATATTGCTGCTCGAATTGTCCTGGTGTGGGAATGGAGAGCCACTCACATTGCAGAGTCTCCATATCCATGAGCGTAGAGTATCCACAAAAACTCATTACCGTTTTGGCTGAAGCAAGGATTTTGTCGGCTTCTTCCCAGGCAGTGATTTGAGGAATGCTGTTGGGGAGGGATGGGTGAGAACCAATTACGAAATCTAATTTATCCAGTTCTGTTTTAAAGGATGCAATCAACAGGGGATGAAATTCTTTTGGTCCGTTTAAGAGTAAAACTTTCCATTTTTTTTCGCGGTCACTCTTTTGGAGGCGGGAGAGAATTCCAAGGTATTTAAAGGGAATGTTGGGCCTCGCGGAAAGTTTTCCTGCCAAGCGAAGCTTTTCGCAGTCAGCTATCCAACATGCTTGGAAGCGATGCATTAAAAAACGATGTACCCCCTGAAATGGCAAACCATACCAAGGTATAGGCAGCATGCATTGATGGGTTATGAATATGCTTTCAACGTTAGCATGGATAAATCCATAGCGGTGATCGCTTAATACCAAATTAATGGCCTCGATATTAACGAGTTCAGCTACCTTTCTTTGTTCTTTTAAAAGTTGCGTGAACAGTTGTGGAAATCCAAAAATGAGGTCCTTGATGCTGAACCCATTGGTGGAAAACACAAAAGGATAGTCGTCCAAAAGAATGTATTTTGCCTTATCGAGGTAACATCGAAAAATGTGTTCTTGATGCAAATTACAAGCAACGATGATGGAATTATTTTGTTGTTCAAGTGTCTGAAGTAAGGGAATGGATCGGCTCACATGGCCTGAGCCCCAATTTAGGGCGGCAAAAAGAATTCTTCGGTTTTTAATTTCGGAAACAGCAGGAATTCGATTAAAATTTGTGCACATTCGCAGGTCTTATGGTTCGAATTGGTTATTTTTGACACTTAAAATTAGAATAAATGAACGAAGGATCTGAGTTTTTGAAATATGCGAGTAAGCATCTCGGCATCAATAGTATGCATGTAGGGCATTACATCGATTCATCCATGACTCCTTACATTATCGAGGAACGCCCCATGAACATGACACAAATGGACGTGTTTTCCAGATTGATGATGGATAGAATCATTTTTTTGGGCACAGGTATCAACGACCAAGTCGCTAACATTATAAATGCTCAACTGCTTTTCTTAGAATCTTTAGATTCGAAAAAAGACATTCAAATATACATGAATTCTCCCGGTGGCTCGGTATATGCGGGGTTGGGAATTTACGATACCATGCAATACATTCGACCCGATGTATCTACGATTTGTACGGGAATTGCAGCTTCCATGGGAGCCGTTCTGCTTTGCGCCGGAGCCGAGGGAAAAAGAAGTGCGCTCAAACACGCTCGGGTTATGATTCATCAACCGCTGGGAGGTGCTCAAGGTCAAGCTTCTGATATTGAGATTACGGCTCGCGAAATTCAGAAATTAAAGAAAGAGCTGTACGACATTATTGCGCACCACTCCAAGCAAGATTATGACAAGGTTTACGCAGACTCTGACCGCGATTATTGGATGACCTCCGAGGAAGCAAAGGCGTATGGTATGGTGGATGAAGTGTTGATTCGTAATCCGAAATAAAATGCCAGGTAAAAAGGAATGTTCTTTTTGCGGAAAAGCAGTTAATCCTCCAAACGTACTGATATCAGGCATCTCTGCATTGATTTGCGACGATTGCGTTGTACAAGCTGGACGAATTGTTGAATCCGAGCGAAAAACGTCGTTAACGGAAACAAAAACAGCAGGGTTTAAGTACCTTAAGCCGAAAGAGTTAAACGCCGAGTTGGCCAACTATGTTATAGGCCAAGAGGAAGCGAAAAAAGTGTTGAGCGTAGCCGTATACAACCACTATAAACGCATTTTAAATCCTGAGTCTCCTGAGGATGTAGAAATCGAAAAGTCGAACATTGTTTTAGTAGGAAGAACGGGTACTGGGAAAACGTTATTGGCCAGAACGATTGCGCGAATGTTGGATGTGCCTTTCTGTATTGCCGACGCAACCGTATTAACGGAAGCCGGGTATGTGGGAGAAGATGTTGAAAACATACTTGTTCGCTTACTTCAAGCGGCAGATTACGATGTAGAGAGAGCCCAAAGAGGTATTGTGTTTATTGATGAAATTGATAAGATTGCCCGAAAACGCGATAATCCGTCAATTACACGAGACGTCTCTGGAGAAGGTGTCCAGCAAGCTCTGTTGAAACTATTAGAGGGCGCAAGCGTTAATGTGCCCCCTCAGGGAGGAAGAAAGCATCCCGATCAAAAAATGATTCAAGTCGATACAAAACATATACTTTTCATTTGCGGAGGAGCCTTTGACGGGATAGAAAAAATAATCGCTAGCAGGTTGAATAAAAATAAAATTGGCTTCTCAAGCTCCCTACAGGGCCGCATTGAAAACAATGATTTACTCAGCAATATTTCGCCATTAGACTTAAAATCCTACGGCCTTATCCCGGAGTTAATAGGAAGGTTCCCAGTGCTCTCTTACCTTACGCCCCTTGACCGCGGAGCATTGAAGCGTATTTTAACTGAACCCAAGAATGCCCTGATGAAACAGTTTGTACGCATGTTCCAGCTGGATGGCGTAAAACTTACTTTTGATCAGGAGGTGTTGGATTTTATTGTGGATAAAGCGCTGGAATTTCAGCTTGGGGCAAGAGGGCTAAGATCTATTGTTGAGGCTGTTTTTATGGATGCTATGTACGAATTTCCTTCGTCCACGAAAAAAAAATTACATGTTGATATAAACTATTGTCGTTTGGTTTTTGAAAAAACAAATATCAAAAGGCTCTCGGCGGCTTAATTAGATGGACGAATTATACTAAACAATGAAAACACTTCAATTTCGCGAAGCATTACGAGAGGCCATGTCTGAGGAGATGCGCAGAGATCCATCTGTTTTTTTACTAGGTGAGGAGGTTGCAGAATACAATGGGGCCTACAAAGTATCCCAAGGGATGTTGGATGAGTTTGGGCCGAAACGAGTTATTGATACGCCGATTGCGGAGTTAGGTTTTGCTGGAATCGCAGTTGGAGCATCTATGAATGGTCTTCGTCCTGTAGTGGAGTTCATGACCTGGAATTTCGCCATTCTTGCTGCGGATCAAATCATCAATTCTGCCGCAAAAATGTTGCAAATGTCGGGAGGACAATACCATTGCCCCATCGTTTTTCGTGGAGGAAACGGCACAGCAGGTCAATTAGCTGCAACACACTCTCAGAGTTTTGAGGCATTTTACGCACATGTTCCAGGATTGAAAGTCATTACTCCCTCCACCCCGGCAGATGCCAAAGGCCTGTTGAAAGCCGCGATTCGCGACGAAGATCCCGTGGTTTTTCTCGAATCAGAAAAAATGTACGGCGATAAAGGGGAGGTACCTGAGGGAGAATTCATCATTCCAATCGGTGTCGCTGACATTAAGCGAAAGGGAAGTGATGTGACCGTGGTTTCTTTTGGGAAAATCATTAAAGTTGCTCACGAGGCTGCCGAATTGCTCGCGAAAGAGAATATCCATATTGAGATCATTGATTTACGCACCATTCGTCCCATCGATTACCCATGTGTTGTAAATTCCATTAAGAAAACCAACCGCTGTGTTGTTCTGGAAGAATCTTGGCCCCTGGCAAGCATTTCCTCTGAAATTGCCTACCATTTGCAGCGCCATGCCTTCGATTATCTGGATGCACCGGTGGAAAGAGTTACTCAAACCGATACGCCTTTTGCCTTTTCTCCAACACTGATCGATGAGGCTTTGCCCAATGTAGATCGCTTAATCAAAGCGGTTAAGAGAACGCTTTACCGCTAAACTTAACGTTTTACGTATCGTACCAGACCTATGCGTTGGTTGTTGCGTGAGAGTTCAACGAGATACATACCCTGCGTCAAAGATCGAATGTCGATAGGACCCTTATCTTCGGTGGATAAAATTTTCACTCCGTTCATGGCGTAAAGTGTCACAACCATCGGAAGGCCATCGCTAATTATAACGTTAAGTTCCTGGTTGCCCGGATTGGGTATTAGTTGAAATTGGACGATTTCATGTTGAAGGTTCAGCGTTTGACAAATTTCTGTACTGCTGATTTGTGGGGCAAAAAATTGGGCTATTTCTAGTTGACGTTGGTTCATGTCGTCGTAGGCATGGCAAGGTGCGTTGATTTGGTCAAGACAACTTCCTTGAAGGAAAGCATATTGGTACGGAAATGCATTTGCGGTGAAGTGATTTTGAATGGTATATCCGTAATTGTTTTGGTTGTTCCAATCGCTGATGCTTTGACCGCCATGTACCACAGGAGTGTTGGCGATGGCGTTGCAATTATATCCATTCGTCAAACACCAATCCAATCCCCATAACACCTGTTTGCTGTCAATGGGAACCATAAGATCACAGGGTTTATGGTAGGAGTAAATGCTGGGCTTGACCTTGTTTGCTGGGTGCACTTGCAAAAGATCCGACATCAATGCGCCAAAAATGTTTCCAATTCCCTTGATAGTAAAATTCACCAAACTCGGCTCTATGTCACCCTCTATGCCTCCTAAATCGGGCCGTGGGATGCTATTGCCAAAGGTCTCTCCAGCATTGTGGGAACAATTCATGGCATTCGGATGAGGAGCGGTTAGGGGATTGAGGGCATAGGTTGATGCTGGACGCTCCGAAGCATCGTTCATGAGGCCAATACCCAGCGCAATAAAGGCTCCCGCACTTTCACCAACAAGAAAAACATTGTTGGTATCTATCGCGTAGGTTTGGTTACGGTTCATTAAATACCGCAATGCTCCCTTTCCGTCCTGTATGCCACGGTAACATGCACGAAACCATTCGGCGCTGTCAGAGGCAAATAGGCAAGGATAGTTGGGATAGTTGCAATTCCAAGCATTATCATCTGAAAGGAATCCCAAACGATAAGAAATACTGGCAGTGACATAACCGCGCCGCGCAAATTCCTTGCAATAGTCTTGTACGCTCGCATCGTTCTTACTGCCCATAACGAATACTCCTCCATGAATCACAACCATCAATGGCCAACGGGATGTTTGATTCGGATTCGAACATTGGGGAGAATATATATCCATGTAAAGGTTGACGTTATTTCCGTTGAAATCAACGGCGCTGCCGTAGGCAACATTTAAAACGCTGTCATAAGAATACTGTTGGTCAACCCAATTTTGGGATTGCGCAATGAAATGGACTCCCAAAGCAAGCAAGATAAATACGGTTTTTTTCATAATTTCTTTCAAAGCTAAAAAAAAAAGGGACCAAAGTCCCTTTTTTTTTAAATTCCTACTTAAATAATCACCAGTTGTCGGCTTGCCGTTGATCCATTCACTCCAATCACTTTCACAGAGTATAATCCTGATGGAAGGTCTAATACTTCGGTGGTTTGGGTATTGAAAATTTTCTTTGTCAATATTACACTTCCCATTTGGTTGACAATGATCAATTGAGAAGCGGCTCCTTTCCACTTGATGCGAACGTCACCGTCAGAAGGATTAGGTGATAAGTTTAAGCTTACATCCATCAATGAATTCGTGTTTGCGGTTGTTTCGTTTTCTACTACGAAGTCCATTTCTGTTACACATCCGTTGGCATCAGTGACGGTTACGGTGTAGATCCCAGCTTCTAGGTCGCCAATGTTTTGCGTTGTAGCTCCATTAGACCATTCAAAGCTGTAACCTGGAGTTCCTCCGTTAACCGTAAGCTTGATTTTTCCTTCGTTGTTGCCAAAGTCAGCATCAATGTCGGCGCTTATTTCCGTGGCTTGCGGTTCCGTTACATAAAAGTTGCCAAAGGTGCTGCAACCGTTGATATCCGCTATGGTTACTTGGTAGTTGCCAGCGGTAAGGTTGGAAACCGTACTTCCCGTTGCTCCGTTGTTCCACGTGTATGTATACGTCGGGGTTCCTTGAGCCACGGTTACATTGATGGATCCGTTTTCTCCTCCGTTGCATATTACGTTATGTACCATACTGTTGTCGATTACCGGTGTAGAATTCTGAATTACCATATTTTGAGAAAGCGTGCACCCATGTGCATCGATGAGCGTTACGGAATAATTACCGGAGTTTAATCCTGCATTGTTGACACCTGTTGCTCCGTTGCTCCAAACGTATTGGTAAGGCTCCTGACCATTGGAAGGACTTAGGGTAATGCTCCCCTCGCCTTCAACGCACCCGTTGTAGGTATGAATCGTTAAATCTAAGGTATTAGGTGCTTGTAAAGCTGCTTGCACTGCGTCGAAAGCATTGAGCCTTCCTGCCCCTAAAAGTCCTGCATAGGAAGGATTTAAGGCATCGATATCCTGCGCTGTATTTTTAAGGATGGTCTCGATTTGATCATTGCTTAAGCAAGGATTTGCACTTAACATTAAGGCAACCGTACCTGTAACAAATGGAGCGGCCAAAGAAGACCCTGACGCCGTCCCATAATGGGTTACATCCAACGGAATATTGATATCAAAACCGGGTGCACTTAGGTCAACTCGACCGTTGTGTTGATGCGCTGTAGAAGGATCTCCTATAATTGCTTCATGGTTATCGTGATCTCCGATGCTGGTAACGGCAAATACTCGATCGTAGGCTGCAGGATAGGTTAAAGCGCCTGCATCTCCGCACGTAGTTCCGTTGCCCGCTGCTGCAATGATAAAGGTTCCGTTGCTATACACTTCGTTAATTACTGCTTGCTCAAAGGAACTGGGGGTACATCCTGAAAACCAACTGATGTTGATTACATCAATTCCCGCATAGGTGGCAACCAGTAGCTCATTGAAGTCCATTTTATAAAATGCAATGGAAGAATTAAAGCCTATGGAACTGTTTCCAACGAAATTCTCGGTATTTCCTGCTGCGAGGCTCGCAACCGCTGTTCCGTGATCGGGGGATAAACTGTTGTTGCTATCGTAATAGGCGATTTTCCCTGCTAACTCCTCGTGAGTTGGGTTCAAGTTCTCATCGCTGATACCCACAACAAATGCACTGTTGGAATGCGAAAGGTCCCAGGCTTGGGGAGCTTTGATCAGGTCAAGTGCATAGTTCGAACTAAAGGCAGCGTGGTAATCGTTGGGAATATACAGCGTATGATATTCAGGAGCACGCTCAATTTCAGCAACTATGCTGGGGAAGTTTCTTAACGTTTGAGTTAAGGTGCTTTCGTCGCATGTGCATTGGAAAGAAAACACGTTTAAGAGTTGCTCGTTTTTTGAGTTGGGAAGTGCTTGCACAATGCCATTGACACCCACCTGACTCAAGGCACTTGCCAAAGAGCCATTTGCCGCTGCTATGGTTCCATTAGGAAGAACGGTGGGAATTTGTACATCGTCATAAATTCTAGCCCATACACTATTATACTGAGCTTTAGCGCCGAAGGCACTGAGTCCTAGCATTCCTGCTAATAAGATTCCGAAGTTGTTTTGCTTTTTCATAATTTACGTTTTAAAAGTTAATTTCCGTTTTCTGAGACAAAGATGGTGGAGGCATTATTATCGATGTCCGAATCTCTTGATTTCGTGATGCTAAATACCATCAACCACACACCAGAGAATACGTATTTGTACGTTGAGATTACGGTTTTACACGTAGTTTTAACGAATTTCTACCGCAGAGCGTGGCGGTATAGCACGATGGATGTGACGCCAAAAAGTAGGTTGGGAATCCATACGGCAATAACTGCAGGTATGCCCAAGTTTAAGGCCGAAACGGCCATGATTTTCATGGAAAAGATATAGACGAAAACAAAAGCGAGTCCAATGGCAATGCTCATTCCAATTCCTCCTCGTCGTTTTTGCGAGGACACCGAAAACCCAATGAGTGTGAGAATGTATGTCGCAAAGGGATAGGATGTACGCTGATGAAGTTCTATTTCATAAAAAGGCACACGAGACGAACCTTTGTTTTTTTCTTTGGATATCATTTGCGATAGCTCGAGAGAGGTCATGGTTTCAGCAACGTTCTCCCTTTGGGCCATTTCCTGTATCGAAAAATTAAATACCGTATCCATTGATCGAACCTGTCGTAAAGTACCTTTTGGAAACTGTAATTGTTTGAGGTAAACATGGTTCAATTTCCAGCGATACGTGTTCGGTATATTTTCAGCGGTGTTGGCTTTTAAGAAAAATACGGGCTTACCTAAACTATCCCAACGTTGAACAATCAGGTTCGATACCTTGCCTTCGTCGTTGGTATAATTGGAAAAATAAACGGTGGTGTTATTGGGGTAATCCGCGTGATAATCTTGAACAGTCATCACATCTCGGTAATATTTTTCCTCAAACCCAAGACGAAGCTTGTTGGCGTTGGGTACGATAAAATGATTCAGAAGAAGCGATAGCACCATAAGAACCGTTGCTGAGAGCATGTACGGACGCAAGAAACGGAGCATTGGTTTACCAGAATAAAACATAGGAATTAACTCGGTGTCTTGGGCAAGTTTAGCCGTAAACCAAATCACCGAGATAAACACAATCATCGAGGAAAACATGTTGCCGTGAAATAGGAAAAAACTGAAATAGTATTCAAAAATAATGGCGTGAACAGGGGCTTTATTGGAGATGAATTCGCTCAGTTTTTCAGAAACATCAAATACCATCGCAAAAAGCATAATGATGGTCAGCATGAAAAAAAACGTGCTTAAAAATTTGCGAACAATATATTTATCGAGGATACTAAGCATTCAGAGTCGTCGTTTCAATCGTGGGATTAGTTGTTTTTTCCAACTAAGAAAAGTGCCGTTTTCTATATGCTCACGGGCTTCTTTCATCAGATCTAGGTAAAATGTGAGGTTGTGCAGCGTGGCCAGTTGAAGCCCCAAATTTTCCTGAGTGCGGAACAAATGCCGTAAGTAAGCTTTTGTGTAAAATTGGTCACTAACTAAACGTGACTGGGGGTCAATTGCTGTAAAATCGAATTCCCATCGCTTATTTTTGATATTAATGTTCCCCTCTCGGGTATACAAGAGACCGTGTCGTGCGTTACGGCTTGGCAATACACAATCAAACATGTCGATTCCTAAGCCTATGCACTCCAGTAAATTCCAAGGGGTACCAACACCCATGAGGTATCTGGCTTTGCTTTTAGGAAGTATATCGGTAACGACATTGGTCATATCGTACAATACTTCTTCAGGTTCTCCCACGGAAAGGCCACCTATTGCAATTCCAAGCTCCCCGTGTTCCGACATAAATTCGGCAGATGATCTGCGCAAATCGGGATAAACGGAACCTTGTACGATGGGAAACATAGTCTGTTCATGCCCATATTTGGGCTTTGTTCTCTTCATTTGTTGATTGCACCGAATCAACCAGTCATGGGTTAATTTTAAAGATTTCTTGGCATAATTATAGTCGCAAGGGTAAGGTGTACATTCGTCAAAAGCCATGATAATGTCTGCACCAATGGAGCGTTGAACGTCAATGGACGACTCGGGAGTGAACCAATGGTAACTGCCGTCGAGATGACTTTGAAAACGTACCCCTTCCTCGGTAATCTTTCTCGAATTTGCTAAGGAATATACCTGATAGCCGCCACTATCCGTCAGAAGAGGCCCGTCCCAATGCATAAAAGCATGCAATCCTCCTGCAGCTTCCATAACCTCCATGCCAGGACGCATGTACAAGTGATAGGTATTTCCAAGTACAATTTGGGCTTGGATTTCTTCTTTTAATTCCTTTTGGTGTATACCCTTCACCGTAGCGGCTGTTCCTACCGGCATAAAAATGGGCGTATCAACATTTCCATGATCAGTATGCAGTTTGCCTGTTCTTGCCTTCGTTTGGGAATCGTTCATCAAGGGACTAAAGTGCATAAGGCTGTTGATAAAAATCAAGTTCAAAGATACAGCTATTTGTTTTCCTGTCCCATCTTTGCATTTTTACTACCTATGCAAGATTCTCAGGTTCTCATACCTTGCATTTTAGCAATTTTTTACGCTTCCTTGTTGCTTAATGGAACTTACGTTATTTTTGTTTACGTTCGCTTTTTGCGTTTGAAAACGCCTTCGGAGCTTGCTCAAGATGCTGACTTACCCCCTTTGAGTGTTTTGATTGCGGCACGAAATGAATCGGAGAATCTTTACGAATTATTGCCCAAAGTAATGGAACAAGATTATCCTTGTTTTGAAGTTGTGGTGGTCAACAATCAATCGACGGACGAGAGCATTTGGTTGTTGAAGGCTTACGAACACCAATTTCCAAATCTTAGAATAGTCCAACTTGAAAAAAGCCGACACATACGTCCAGGAAAAAAACTGCCCTTAACCTTGGCGGTTAAAGCCGCTAAATTTGATCATTTTGTATTTACGGATGCAGATTGTATTCCTTCCTCGCGCAATTGGTTACGAACTATGGCACAGGGTTTTGTTCAGTCGAAAGAAATTGTCATTGGATATGGACCGCATCGAAAAAAACAGGGGTTTTTAAATCGTTTAATTCGGTTTGATACCGCGTTTATCGCAATAAACTATTGTTCTTTTGCGTTATTAGGTTTACCGTATATGGGCGTTGGAAGAAATTTGGCATACTCCAGAAAGGTTTACGAAAGCGTAGGAGGCTTTAAATCGCATTATCATTTGGTATCGGGCGATGACGACCTATTAATCCAACAAGCTGCAAAACAGCGGAATTATACGGTGCAAATTGCGCCAGAGGCCTTTTGCTATTCGGATGCACACACGGAGTGGTTTCGCTGGAAACTTCAAAAAGCAAGGCACTTTTCTACCTCCGTGAGATACAATGTTATTAAAAAGTCGTTGTTAGGAATATATCCTCTGACGATGTGGTTGGTGGCTATTAGTTTTATTCTTTTGTGCCTGACAAGTAATGTGGGGTTTTATGGGATTGGATTATTGGGTGGAGTAGTTCTGTTGAAATGGGCTGTATTGGGAAGTGGATTACGGAAATTGAAAGAGCCTGGGTTGGCCGTGTTTTTTCCTTTTTGGGAACTGGTTTATGCACTTATCATTCCCATGCTTTATTTGTCAGTGATACGAAAAGCCGCGAATAAATGGTAGAAATAGAACACCTTTCCGATAAAGCCAAACACGATTTAATCCTTATCGATAAAGCTAAGGAAGGAAATCAGGCGGCCTATGCTGAATTGATGGAACGCTATCGTGAATCCATTTATTTTATGATGCTCAAAATGGTCAAGAATGCCGACGATGCGGATGATTTAACCATTGAGGCCTTTGGCAAAGCATTTAATCGGATAGATCAGTATTCCCCGAGCTTTGCCTTCAGTACTTGGCTTTTTAAAATTGCTTCCAATAACGGGATTGATTTTATCCGCAAAAAACGCCTGTCGGTGCTTTCCATGGATCAGGGTATTCCAAACTCGGAAGGAGATGCGGTTCGCATTGATGCAAAAGCAGCAGTGAACAACCCTGAGGAGTCGATGATGCAGGACCAAAAGATCACCCACATGCGCTTACTTGTCAGTAAGTTGAAGCCTAGGTACCGCCAATTGGTCGAAAAACGTTATTTCGAAGAACTGTCTTATGAAGAAATCGCCGAAGAGTTGAACCTTCCCCTGGGTACCGTTAAAGCTCAGCTGTTTCGTGCCCGCGATTTCTTGGCGGGAATGATGGATAAAACCAAGGACACGATATAGGCACCCAGTGGATTTAATCCTCCATTACTTCTCGGATTTAACGGCCCAACAAAAGACTCAATTTGCGCAACTGAAGGCTTTATATGTTCATTGGAACGACCAAATCAATGTGATTTCCCGAAAAGATTTGGACAATTTTTACGAACGTCATGTCCTCCATTCCCTCGGAATAGCGAAAGTATATGCTTTTCAGCCAGAAGAACGAGTCTTAGATGTTGGAACTGGAGGAGGTTTTCCGGGCATCCCTTTGGCCATTCTTTTTCCCGAAACCCGCTTCGTTTTGGTGGATTCGATCGGAAAAAAAATAAAAGTGGTGAACGAGGTAGCTCATGCCTTGGGACTAAAAAATGTAGAGGCCCATCAAATACGTGCAGAACAGGTGAAGGATCGTTTTGATTTTGTGGTATCTCGCGCGGTCACCGCCATGCCCGTATTCATCGGTTGGGTGAAGCATAAAATTGCAAAAGGGAAAGGAAATAGCAGTTTTTCGAAAGGAATACTGTACTTAAAGGGAGGGGATTTATCGGATGAATTGAAAGGGGTGAAGGGTATGATACAAGAATTTCCGCTGGTAAATTTCTTTGAACAAGAATTTTTTGAAACGAAAAAGGTGGTTCATTGGTTTCCTTGAAGGAGCATATGGCGGATTTCATGGCAATCGCTCAGTAAAAAGAAACTTCCCGTCACGAGAATGGTCGAATCCTCTTGTCGCAATTTGAGCGCCTTTTCGATGCCTTGGTTAACATCGGCTGCGTAATGCACCTCCGTTAAGGACAATTTTTCAATGGTTTCTTGTAAGTGCTGTCCCCGATAACTTCGGTCGTTCGAAAATTCACAAAATACCCATTGCTTCACAGGCGACTTAGATAAATGTTCTAAGGCTTTATCGTTGGATGCGCCAAAAACCACCATAATGTTGTCCTTTCCCATCGAGCTTAGCGTTTTTAGCGTAGCTTCCAAGCCCGCAGCATTGTGAGAGGCATCGTAATAGAGCTTCGGAAATTTAGTGGAAGGGGTTAAACGTCCGAGGAATCCTGTAGCCACGAACAGATGGTTCCATGTATCAACAGGATCAAGCTTTTCGGTGGAAATGGCTAAGGCGCTCAAAACTTCAAGCGCTAAGGCTGCATTATTACGTTGGTAAAGGGGAAGTTCTTCACAGGTGGCCTTTACATCGCCATGCTGGAATCGTATCGGTGCTTTAAGTCCTGCTGCTTTGCTTTGGAATATTTCTTGCAGTGCAGGGCGCTCTTCTCCGCAAATAACGGGAGTCCTTTCTTTAATAATACCGGCTTTTTCCACGGCTATTTCCGCAAGGCTATTTCCTAAAAAGGCTTGATGATCCATGCCAATATTCGTGATTACGGAAACTAGGGGAGTAACGACATTGGTAGCATCTAATCTTCCGCCCATGCCGGTTTCAAGCACCACGTAGTCGCATTCTTCCTGTTCAAAATAAACTAAGGCCATGGCAAGGGTGATTTCGAAGAAGGAAGGTGTTGAAGGCAGTTGAGCTACCTTATTGCAAAAAGCGACGACCTGCTCCTCGCTTATTTTTTGACCATTAATTCGAATTCGTTCCCGGAAGTCTACAAGGTGTGGCGAGGTAAATAGCCCAACGCGAAATCCGTTTTGCTGTAAGAAACTTGCGATAAACGCACAGGTTGATCCTTTGCCATTTGTTCCTGCTACGTGAATGAACCGAAGGTTTTTTTCGGGGTTCCCTAGGCGCTCAAGTAAGCTAAGCGTATTTTTTAGCCCGGGTTTGTAGGCTGAGGCCCCAACGTTTTGATAGGAAGGAAACTGCTCGAATAACCAAGCAATCGCCGTGGTATAATTATTGAGCATTTACTTTAATGGTGAGCCAGCAGTAGGCTACTTTACCATTTGGATCTTTGTTATACTTAACCTGACGAATAACTTGACGGATTACATCGCTGATGATGGTTTGGTCGGTCGTGGTACTTTTGCTCTTGATAAAAACAGCATTCGTTACGTTGCCATCCCCGGAAACCGTCAGTTTCAAATGAATTTTTAAATCAACATCGGTATTGTATTTTGGAAGTACGGGGTCGTTGTTACGAATGCGCTCTTTTCCATTTCCCAAACCATCTCCTTCTGCATTTCCGTCGTCACCAGTTCCTCTTCCATTCCCATCAAAAGGGCCGTTTCCACCACCCCTTCCTCCTCCGTTTCCGCCATCACCAAACGGATTGTTGGCTTTATAAGGCGCACTGGAAGGGTTGTCGGGGTTGCTTCCAACGCTGTGGTTGGACTTTCCGTTTTCTATGGGCTCTTGACCTTTTGCCGTTAATACCCGTTCGCTTTGTTGCATGGGTTCAGAACGCTCATCGTTCGCAGGTGTTCCTCCTCCTTTGGCAGATCCTCCATCCGCAATGAGGAGGTCTTCCACTGAAATGGCATCAAGGATTTCGTCTTCTACCATTAAATGCGCCACGGGTGGGGGGTCAGGTGTGGTATATTTAATGAGAAAAAGCAACAAACACAAGGAGGCAATTAGTCCTGCGGAGATTGCAGCACTTTTTCGTTTTTCCTGTGGAAGGCTATCGCCATAGCCTAAGATTACTGAATTGCTGGATGTCATGGGCAATTATATCGGTAAAATCCCGAAAAGGTTACATTGACAGCATCATAAATGCATAACCTACGATATAACCCAAAAAGGCTAAGGGGGTAATGCGTTTTAAATACCAGGTGAACGAAATTTTCTCCATGCCCATTGCCACAACACCAGCTGCTGAGCCAATGATTAAAATGGAGCCCCCCGTACCGGCTGTAAAGGCGAGTAAGTGCCAAGTGTTGTGGTCCATAGGCAAACGGAACATACCCATGGCTCCCGCAACCAATGGAACGTTATCGATAACAGCCGAAGCCACCCCTAGAATACCCATGAAAATGGATGTTGAGATTCCTGCCTCTTGAACGGATTTACCCAACTGCAAAATCATGCCCATCGATTCAAAGGCGGCTACGGTGAGTAAAATACCTAGAAAGAAAAGGATGGTGGGAAGTTCTACTTTTTGTAAGGAGGTCATCGTAGGACTTACAGGCTCCTGTTCTTCGTTGAATTCCGTGAGTTTGATGGAGCGGTTTGACTTCCATTCCGCGTACACCGCGAATAAACCAAGTGCTAACAGCATGCCCATGTAGGGAGGGAGGTGTAAGGTAGCTTTTAATACGGGCACCAATAAAAAGAACCCAATCCCCAACAACAATTCCCTTCTCCCTTTGAAACTTGCCTTCTCTTCAGGCACCGATAAGGGGCTTTGGAAAACGGGCAACCATCGGGCAATGATGAGTGGAACGACCATGCACAGTAGGGAGGGCAAAAAGGTTTTGAACATTAATGGGGCAATGCTGATCTTATTACCAATCCATAACATTGTGGTGGTAACATCTCCGATAGGAGACCAGGCCCCGCCGGCGTTAGCGGCAATGACAACGAACCCTGCGTACCACAACCGGTCCTCGCGGTTCTGTACCAGTTTTCGATATACCGCAATCATCACTAGGGTGGTGGTGAGGTTGTCAATGATAGCCGATAGAAAAAAAGCCAGGAGAGATAATGTCCATAAAAGAGTGTATTTTTTGCGGGTCTTGATCAGCGGTAATACCGCCTTGAACCCCTCAAAATGATCGATGAGTTCTACCAAGGTCATAGCTCCGATAAGGAACATGAGGATTTCAGCGGTTTTTCCGAGGTGGTGCAGAAGGGTCTCTTGAATCAAAGACACCCGAGTTTCAGCATTGCCTGTGAAAGGCGAGAGCACCTCGTTGTACGGTGATAACCATTGTTCAATGGCGAACGGCATCATCATAAGTAAGCCCCATGCAAGAACCATCATGAGCAAGGCCGGAATCATTTTATCGATGCGATGAGCGTTTTCGGTCGAGATGACCACATACCCCAATAGAAACAATGCAACTAAAGCGATTTCCATAAATTCAGTGATAACAAAAATAAGTGTTTCTCCATAAGCAATAGGTAATGTCTCGTATTATTCACCAAAGGGCGCCCTGTGAATAGCCAATTAACGAGGAAAATGAAGCCTTCCACCGCATACGTTTTCTGTTGCACCGGTAACCGAGGCTAAGCAGTTGAATGCTCGGTCGAGGAACCGCTTTCCTAAATAGGCAAATACGATGGCCTCCTTGAATTCCAAGAGTTGGGTGGATGGAATCATCACAGTTCCTGCGTACCGCTTTTTCACCTCCTCCATTAAGTACGTGTTCATGGCTCCTCCTCCCGTAACGTAAACGCTTTGGAGTTCGTGTTTTTTAAGGGTCTTGGCCAGTTGCTCAGCGAGGTGCTGTGTTACGGTGGCAATGGCCGTTTCCGCACTAATATTCTGCGGAAAACAAGGGTAAAACTGGTTTTCTAACCATTCGGTTCCGAGCGATTTTGGACCCTCCATCCTATAATATGGGAGCTGGTTTAAAGTGTTTAGCAAACTTGAATCCACGGCATGTTTCGAGGCAATGGCTCCTCCGCCGTCGAATGCTTTTCCAAGTACTCGGGCAAAACGGTTCAAGGGCAGGTTTCCTGGGCAAATATCGTAGGCCAGAACCTTCCCGTTTCTCTCAAAGCTGATGTTGGCAAAGCCTCCTAGGTTCAGAAAGGCCTCTGCCTCCTTTCCAAACAAGGCTTGATCCCCGAGTGGAACGAGCGGAGCACCCTGTCCGCCTGCAGCTACATCCAAGGACCGAAAATCATTGATCACCGGCAGTACAGTCTGGTAGGCGAGGGTCGCACCGCAGCCGAGTTGAACGGTAAAGCCTTGTTCCGGTTGATGGAAAACGGTTTGACCGTGCGAGGCAATAGCATCTACTGAACTCCGGGAAATATTGAATCTTGTCAGGAAAGCGTTCACCGATTGGCCGAAGAATAGCCCCAATTGTTGGTTTAACTGAAACACATTGCGTGCGCTTAATTCTTCAATGCGCTCAAGGGCGACTAGCAAATCTTGTGGAAGAGGTATTGTTACGGCATTTTCAAGGTGAAACGTAGGTGTTTTGGGAACATTTGGAAAAACCACACAAGCGATGTCCAGGCCATCGAGCGAGGTGCCTGACATGAGGCCAATAATTCTTTTTTCCTCGGTGGAATGTAATTTAATCAATGGAAAAATACCTTACTTTTGTAAAAGTAACAATCAAATTTACATCCTATGCATTTTGAATTGACGGAAGAGCATTTAGCTGTAAAGGAGGCGGCTAGAGACTTTGCTCAAAACGTATTAAAACCTGGCGTAATCGAACGCGACAACGCGCAGAAATTCCCCGCCGAGGAAGTAAAACAACTGGGCGAATTAGGTTTCATGGGGATGATGGTAGATCCAAAATACGGTGGCTCTGGTATGGATACTTTGTCCTATGTGCTCGCCATGGAGGAGCTTTCAAAAGTGGATGCGTCAACTTCCGTTTGTATGTCGGTCAATAATTCGTTGGTTTGTTGGGGTTTGGAGGAATACGGAACCGAAGAACAAAAACAAAAGTATTTAGTTCCGTTGGCCAAAGGAGAGAAAATCGGGGCGTTTTGTTTGTCAGAGCCTGAAGCAGGGTCAGATGCTACGTCACAACGTACTACAGCGATTGACCACGGCGATTATTACTTATTGAACGGAACGAAGAACTGGATAACCAATGGCTCGTCGGCTTCCGTATATTTAGTGATTGCCCAAACCAATGTGGAATTAGGACACAAAGGCATCAACGCCTTCATCATTGAGCGCGGCATGGCAGGTTTTGTGGTGGGTGCCAAAGAAGATAAAATGGGAATCCGTGGAAGCGATACCCATACCTTGTTGTTCAACGATGTAAAGGTTCCTAAAGAAAATCGAATCGGAGAAGATGGATTCGGGTTTAAGTTTGCCATGAAGGTATTGAGTGGTGGTCGAATTGGTATTGCCGCACAAGCCCTGGGCATCGCTGCAGGTGGACTCGAATTGTCTGTTGCCTATTCCAAAGAGCGTCAAGCCTTTGGAAAAGAGATCTATAAGCATCAAGCCATTGCTTTCAAGATTGCTGATATGGCAACAGAAATCGAAGCTGCAAGAATGTTGGTGTACAAATCTGCAGTAGATAAAGACCAAGGAAGAAATTACGACCAATCGAGTGCTATGGCGAAATTGTACGCATCGAAAGTGGCAATGGAGCAAACGGTGGAGGCTGTTCAAATCCATGGCGGTTACGGATTCGTGAAAGAATATCACGTGGAGCGCTTGATGCGCGATGCAAAAATCACTCAGATCTACGAAGGAACCTCGGAGGTACAGAAAATTGTCATCTCTAGAGGGGTGTTGAATGCTTGATAATCATTTTGGGTGCGCCCTTCGACATGATTCGACGGGCTCATCACGAGCTGCTCATGGACCGCACCTGAACAAAGTAAGTGAGAGTATTTATGTCAAGACAAAAGAAAGGTAAGAATTTTTTCCTCTACTTTTTAACCGCAAAAAAGTAGCAAAAAGCTCGGTGCAGGGTTTATGAGACGGCGCTCCACTCCTGAAAACTGACCGTTTCGGCGATCCTTCGCCGCGGCGAAGGCTTCCTCACAGTACCCAGTTTTCAGTTCGCTTTACTTGTCCCTTAAACATGCACCAAAGGCATTCAACGTTTTCCGGCAATCACCTTCGCAAGGCTTCGGTGTTAAATCTTGGATGTTTCGGTTTCAGTGCCGAACTGAGCAGCCATCGTTTAGTTATTTAGCGAGCGACTGTTTTACTAGTAAGAGCGACAAAATAAGGCTTGGGAACCATTTCCGCTACTTTTTTACCTCAAAAAAGTAGCAAAAAGCTCGGTGCAGGGTTTATGGGACGGCGCTCCACTCCTGAAAACTGACCGTTTCGGCGATCCTTCGCCGCGGCGAAGGCTTCCTCACAGTACCCAGTTTTCAGTTCGCTTTACTTGTCCCTTAAACATGCACCAAAGGCAAGGAGTTCATGGCACTTGGATGCTTCTTTTGTACTTGTATTGAGTGTATCGAAATATCAAGACAAAAGAAAGGTATTAAGCGTGTAAAACCCGTCGCGGAGATTTTTTGTTTTTCCACGGACATTGAGTAGTCTGAAGGGCGTATAGAAGTGGAAGTGGAAAAAGTATCGGGGTCAGCAAACAGAAATCCTATAACCCCCTCACCACCTTCAAAGCCTCGTCAATGTGCTGTGTGGCGTTGAGTTGGGAATTGAAGATTCCACGAACGGTGCCTTCGGTGTCAATGATGTAGGTTACGCGGCCTGGTAACAAGCCCAGGAATGATTTAGGAACGCCGAACAAGGTTCTCGCTTCCTTTTTCTCGTCGGCTAAAAGGGGGAAAGGCAACTTGTACTTAATGGCAAATGCCTTGTGCGCTTTCGGGGTGTCCGAGGAGATGCCAATGACTTCGCAGCCGAGGTCTTGAAATACCGTGTATTGGTCCCGAAAACTGCAGGCTTCTTTGGTGCAGCCAGGCGTGTCGTCTTTGGGGTAGAAATACAAGACCACGGTTTTCTTTCCGATTATGTCTTGGATATTTACGGGTTCTCCGTCTTGGTTTTGTAGGGTAAATTCAGGGATTTTGTCGCCTATGCGTATCATGCGGTTTTGTTTAATGCGGTTTTAAAACGTTCAATAACCCGATTGCGAGCAAAGGTATGTTCAATGATGGGGTGTGGGTAGGCTGAGGTGCCGAATTCGGGAATCCAACGTTTTACGTATTCAAATTTCGCATCGAATTTTTCTTGCTGCGCGGTGGGATTAAACACTCGAAAATACGGTGCGGCATCGCAACCTCCTCCTGCTGCCCATTGCCATCCTCCAAGGTTGCTGGCCAATTCAAAATCCAATAATTTTTTGGCAAAATACCCTTCTCCCAAGCGCCAGTCGATCAGCAAATGCTTGGTTAAAAAACTGGCAGTCACCATGCGCACCCGATTGTGCATGAATCCTGTCGCGTTCAGTTCCCGCATGCCGGCGTCCACCAGCGGGTATCCTGTAGTGCCTTCGCACCAGCGTTTGAAATGTTCAGAATTTTGCTCCCATTGAATCGCATCGTATGCTGGCCTAAAAGAACTGGTAACCGTATATGGAAAGTGAAAAAGAATCATTTGGTAAAACTCTCGCCAGATTAACTCATTCAGGTACGTTTCGTTGAGTTTGAGGGCCCTTAAGGCCAATCGCCGAATACTTAAGGTACCGAAGCGTAGGTGTACCCCGAGCCTTGATGTTCCGGGTTTTCCTGGAAAATTCCGTTGTTCGCTGTATTTAGAAATCAGCAAATCTTCCACTTGAGTCGTGGGAAATGCTATACCTGACGGCTTAAAACCGATATCGGATAAGGATGGAATTTTAGAGTGGCTGGTAATTCCTCGAACCTTAGTGAGGTTTTCGAGGGAATTATGGGGCGTAATGGGGTGTTGTTGTAGCCGTTCCTTCCATTTTCGGGCATAGGGTGAAAACACCGTATATGGGGTGCCATCGCCCTTCATTACCTCGTTTTTTTCAAATATTACATGGTCCTTTGCGCCCGTAAAGCCAACCCCCATGGATTGCAGGATTTCATACAGGGCTTTGTCGCGTTGAAGGGCATAAGGCTCGTAGTCGCGATTGGTAAAAACATGGTCCACCTGCATTTCCTCAGCCAAGACGGGTATGATTTCTACCGGATTGCCAATTTCCACGCGTAAATGAAGGTTGTGAGAAGCATACTCTTCGGAAAGTCGGACGATTTCGCGATGTATGAATTCCACGCGCGCATCGTTTTTATCCAATTCGTTGAGAATTTGAGTGTCGAAAATAAATATCGGTTGAACGAATTCCGCACAATTACAAGCTTTTAAAAGTCCCGCATTGTCCTCAAGACGCAAGTCGCGTCGATGCCAAAATATTGCTTTGCTCATGGGTAATAAAACAACAAACACATATTTATGTTTGTATTGGTCATTGCTCAGCTGTCAATTCGTAATGAATAAGCACATTAAAATTTATTTTTGCGTATGATAAAGCGAGTTGCCATGATTATTGGGTCCTCTGGATTGGTAGGATCTTGCTTACTGGACGAGTTGATTAAGCGACAAGATATTGCTGAAATTAGGTTGCTTGTAAGAAAACCAATAAGTCAGTTGCCGCGGAAAGTTCATCAATTCGTAACAGATTTCACAGCATTGGATGTTGCCTCAGATTTTTTCAAGGTCGATGTGCTTTATTGTTGCCTTGGAACAACGCGAAAGAAGACACCGAATCTTCAAGCATACAAAGCCATTGATTTTGGTATAACCATGGATGTTGCCCGACGAACCAAAATCAACGGATGCAATGAAGTGCATTTGGTTTCTTCCGTCGGGGCAAATGCAACTTCATCGAATTTTTACTTGAGGATTAAAGGCGAAACGGAGGAAGGTTTAATAAGTTTGGGTTTTGAACGATGTTGTATTTATCGACCTTCCATGCTTCTTGGAAAGCGCCATGAATCAAGGCCTTTAGAACGCGTTGCCCAGCGGCTGATGCCTATATTTGATTTACTAACATTAGGCGGTAAATACCACAGCATTGAAGCCTCGTCGGTTGCAAGGACCATGAGCCAACCCGTAAAGGTTGCTGGTGTTGTAATTCTTGAATATCAGGAATTGCGTGGGTGACCTCATTATTCCCCTGCGTATTCAACCCAATTTTTTTCGGTTTCGAAAAGTTTGAGAGACAGCTTACCGTAGGATTTGAGATGCGGTAAAAGATTGTTGTAACAAACCAAAGCAATGTTTTCCACGGTTGGGTTTAGGTCAAAAAACTCCGGGCAATCCATGTTGAGGTTCTTATGGTCGTAACGGTCAGTAACCTCTCTTGCTATGATGTCTTTTAAAATCTTTACATCGATAACATAACCTGTTTCGGGGTCAATTTGTCCATCTATGCCCACTTCTAGAATATAATTATGACCGTGGTAGTTTATGTTATTGCAAAGGCCAAAAATGGCCTCGTTTTTTTCGTGGCTCCAGTCTTTCCGATAAAGGCGATGGGCAGCATTAAAGTTTGCGCGACGTACAATTTTCATGGCTTGAGAATGTCGTTAAAAGCAGATTTATATTCTAAAATTATTTTCTTAAACCAAGCTGTATAGTCCTGTGGATTTCTTTCAATGTCCTCCTCGATATCGTGCATGGCCATCCATTTAAAATCCGATACTTCTTCTGGATTGGCATTGGGTAAGTCATTGGTAAAACCGATTAGAACATGGTCTAGCTCGTGCTCCACTAGGTTGTTCAATTCGGCACGATAGATAAAGCTGAACAGTGGCGCCAAGGAGGTTTTGATGCCCATTTCCTCTTTGAGTCGTCTTTTTGCGGCCTCAAGGATATCTTCTCCAGGTGATGGATGGCTGCAGCAAGTATTGGTCCAAAGACCTTCTGAATGGTATTTTCCTAGTGCGCGTCGGTGTAAGAGCAGCTTTCCGTTGGAGTTAAAAATTAAGACCGAAAAGGCTCTGTGTAACATGCCCAAAAGGTGGGCATTCATTTTTTCCATGGTTCCGATTTCCTCATCGTGTTTGTTCACTAAAATGACCTCTTGCATCATAGTAAATTCAGATTATGTCGGACATACGATGCCAGCAAGAGTCCTACTTTTCGATTATTTGGGATGCGGATTCGCTCATTAAGGATTACCCTAGCCGGGGTTTTTTTAATTTTCGCAAACAATTTATAATAATAAATGTAGGCCAAATAAACTCCGAATCGTGCTTTTTTGGGGAGTTTCAGTATTCCTAGATACCCTGCGTGAAAGTCTGCTTCGATGTCTTTTTCGATGTCATGTTTGACTCTCGAATTAAATTCATTCATGTCGATTCCTGGAAAATAAACGCGGCCAAGTGATTTGTAATCCGCGTTGAGGTCCCTTAAAAAGTTGATTTTTTGAAAGGCTGAACCAAGACTCATGGCCGCCGGTTTCAGTCGAAGGTATTCTTCTTCATCTCCGGCAACAAACACTTTTAAGCACATAAGACCAACCACTTCGGCAGATCCGAGAATATATTTTTTGTACAGTTCCTCGTCGTACGCTTGTTTATCGAGATCCATTTTCATGGACTCCAAAAAGGTTTCGATAAGTTCACGGGGGATGTTGTAACGATTAACAGCCCACTGGAAGCTGTTCAATATCGGGTTTAATGAAATTCCTTGATCAATTGCTAAATAGGTTTGATGGCGAAAATCCTCAAGCAGCGCGGTTTTATCGTAGTCGTGAAAAGAATCAACAATTTCATCGGCGAAGCGAACAAAACCGTATATAGCGTATATGGGTTTTTGAATTTCACGGCTTAACATTTTGATGCCAAGCGAAAAAGATGTACTGTAGCGTTGGGTTGTGAGCGTGCTCATTTCATGACTAATGTTGTCGAATGCATTTTTCATGTTAATGGATTTTGTAGGATGTGTTTGGCCACCACTTCACCTGATATTATCGATGGAGGTACCCCAGGTCCGGGTACGGTAAGTTGACCGGTATAATAAAAGTTATTCAAGTTTTTGTTCTTGATGCGCGGTTTAAAGATAGCAGTTTGGCTCAAGGTATTCGCAAGGCCGTAAGCATTCCCTTTGAATGCGTGGTAATCTTTTTTGAAATCTGAAATCGAAAAACTACGTTTGTACACGATATGGTCTTTGATATCATTTCCCGTTATTTTACGTAAGCGCTCTAGTAAAATGTCGAAATAGTGTTCTCTTGTCGCTTCTTCATCCGTTAAATTTGGTGCAATTGGGATGAGAAAAAACAAGTTTTCACACCCTTGAGGAGCCGAATTCGGATCGGTTAAAGAAGGAACACTTAAATAAAACAAAGGGGCAGTCGGCCATTGAGGGTTTTTGTAAATTTCTTTCCCGTGCTCCTCAAGAGACTCATCGAAAAAGAGGTTGTGGTGCCTTAAATTTTCCACACGTTTATTCAATCCTACATAGTACAAAAGTGCAGAAGGGGCCATAACCCGCTTGTCCCAATATGTGTCTGAGTAATTTGCAGAACCATTAAGTAATTGCTTTTCGGTATGTTGGTAGTCGGCTGAAGAAATGAACACATCTGAAAGATAGTGATTTCCTGCGATGTCTACTGCTGCAGAAACTTTTCCTGAAGACTTTTCCAACCGCGCCACCTCCGCATTGGTTATGATTTTCACACCTTGTTCTTGGGCAATTTTTTCAAAGGCCTCAATGAATTTGTACATACCCCCCATCGGATACCAAGTTCCAAGCTCCATATCTGCGTAATTCATCAGGGAATACAGCGCTGGGGTGTCCTTGGGCATTGCTCCGAGGAAGAGAACTGGAAATTCTAATAAGGAACGGAGTTTTGGATGCTTAAAGTAGCGGTTTACATAGTTGGAAAACGAATTAGTGAGATCCATCGAAAACAAGCCTTTTAAAAGGCGAAAATCCATGAATTCCGTTAATTTAAGCGAAGGTTTGTACACCAAATCCTTCATCCCAACTTCATATTTGTACTTTGCATCTTTCAAGAAAGCGCGCAATTTTACACTGCTGCCCGGTTCAAAACTTTCAAACAGTGCTTCCAATTCCCCCATCGTAGCTGGTATATCGGAGTAGGTCGTATCGTTCCAATACACGCGGTAGGAGGGGTCCAGGCGACGCAATTCATAAAAGTCGGCAGCTGTATGATTAAATTTTTGGTAGAATTGTTCAAAAACATCGGGCATCCAGTACCAACTCGGCCCCATATCAAAAACAAATCCTTCGTGCGAAAACTGACGGGCTCTTCCTCCAATGGTATCGTTTTTCTCCAGAACGGTAACATCCCAGCCTTCCTTAGCAAGAAAGCACGCTGCAGATAGTCCGGAGATACCAGCGCCGAGAACCGTAGCTTTGCGTGGCATAGTTCTTAGTTGTCAAGGTGTTGGTAGTCGGGTAGTTGATCCATGAGTCGTTTCCTTGCAATAAATATACGACTTTTAATGGTGCCGATTGGTAGCTCCATCGTATCGGCTATTTCTTTGTATTTGAAGCCATCAAAGTGCATTTTGAAAGGAACCTTTAACTCTTCGTTTAAATTTTCTATTTTTTCGGTGATTTCCTTAACTGCCAAACGCTCGGAGGGAGACCCAATATTAGACCTCTGGGAAACCATTAGGAAATCCTCGTCGCCTTGATCGAAAATCATGCGAGTTTTTGAATTTCTCCGGTATTGATTAATAAAAATGTTTCGCATGATGGTGAACACCCAAGCCTTAAAATTGGTATTTGGGGTGTAGTATGTGCGATAATTGATGGCTTTGAGCAGCGTTTCTTGGGTTAAATCTCGGGCATCTTCACGGTTCTTAGTGAAGTTTTGCGCAAAAGAAAAAAGGTTTCCTTGAATCCCTACTAATGCTTCGTTAAATTCAATCGTTGACATTTTGTTTAAGTTTTATGAGCCAAAGTTAAACAAAAAATGTTTAACAAATTCAAAAAAAAATTAAACAAAATAGAAAAAACCTGTTAAGAACTTTGTAATGCGCTGAAAATCAAAATATTAAAATTATACATGCTGTAGCATTATTTTTATTATTTCAGCCAAATCAAAGGTGTTTTTCCAATTCCAATCCTCTCTTGCGTAACTATCGTCGATGGATTTTGGCCATGAATCGGCAATGGACTGACGAAAATCAGGGGCATAATGTATGGTGAAACCCGGGATGTGCCTTTGTAGGTTGTTAGCCATTTCTTGGGGGGTAAAAGTTATCCCCCCTAAATTATAGGAGGATTTAATCCTTAAATGTTCTTTGGGAGCCTCCATTAATTCCATCGTGGCACGTATGGCATCGTCCATAAACATCATTGGTAAGGCGGTATCCTTACTTAAAAAACAATTGTAGGTACCCCTTCGTTTCGCTTCGTGAAAGATTTCTATCGCGTAATCGGTAGTACCGCCACCTGGAGGGCTTTTGTAGGAGATGAGGCCTGGATATCTTAAACTTCTGATGTCAGTATTGAAATGTTGGTTGTAGTATTCACACCAACGTTCTCCTGCAAGTTTTGAGATGCCATAAACCGTTGTGGGTTCCATGACCGTGTACTGAGGGGTATCGGTGCGCGGTGTTGTAGAACCAAAAACGGCAATGGAACTCGGCCAAAAAACCTGTTTCAAATATCCCTCTTTGGCGAGATCTAATATGGTAAATAAACTTTCCATATTCAACTTCCAAGCGAAATCCGGTTGTTTTTCCGCCGTTGCCGATAACAACGCCGCCAGCAAGTAAACCACTTCAATTTTTTCCTCAATAATGTATTTACGCACGGCATCGCGCTCAAGAATATCCAAGGTTTGATAAATTCCCGGGCCTAGAACCGCCGGCTTTTCGGTTTTGATATCTGAGGCAATTACCTGATCGATTCCCCATTTATTGCGAAGAGCAAGGGTGAGTTCTGTGCCAATTTGTCCACTTGCTCCAACAACGAGTATTTTTTTCATGAAAAATTTTTGAACCGAGTTGTAGAGCAAAAATAATCCTTTTTAAAAAACTGATTGAAATCATTTGTAACTTGCAGGGTCATTGATGATTTTAACTTATTTAGGAAATTATGCCTTTTTATTATAAACTTGGTTCAATTCCTCCAAAGCGCCATACCGTATTTCGACAGCAGAACGGTTCGCTATACCACGAGCAACTCTTCGGAACGGTAGGTTTTGACGGAATGTCCACCTTGTTGTATCATGTACAACCCCCAACGGTGGTGCATTCTATTCTCGGGAGCACTTCTGTAGCGCCGGAAGTGGCCTTGGAAAAGCACATGACCATGTTTTCTCTTCAAGGGTTTCAGTTAGCGCCTCACTCAGACTTTTTAACCAGTCGAACTCCTGTTCTAGTAAATGCCGATTGCTACATTGAGTTAGCTGCGCCGTCTCGTTCTATGTCCGAGTATTTTTATAAGAATGCGGATGCAGACGAAATTTTGTTTGTGCACAAGGGCAGCGGAACGCTCAAAACACAATTGGGAAATATTGATTTCGCCTACGGCGATTATTTGGTTATCCCAAGAGGGATGATTTACCAGATTACTTTTAATGATGAAAACAACCGGCTTTTTATTGTACAATCCTTTAATCCTGTTTACACTCCGAAGCGTTACAGAAATTGGTTTGGTCAATTATTGGAACATTCGCCTTATTGCGAACGCGACATTCGTCCGCCGCATGTTCTTGAAACGCATGACCTTACCGGTGAGTTTTTAATTAAAATCAAAAAACAAGACATGCTCTATGAATACGTATACCAACACCACCCATTCAATGTGGTCGGTTGGGACGGTTTCAATTATCCTTACGCTTTTTCAATCCACGAGTTTGAACCGATTACGGGGCGGGTGCATCAACCGCCACCAGTACATCAAACCTTTGAGACACGTGGTTTTGTGCTATGTTCCTTTGTTCCCAGACTTTACGATTATCACCCGGATTCCATTCCTGCTCCCTACAACCACAGCAACATTGATTCCGATGAAGTACTGTACTATGTGGATGGGGATTTTATGAGCCGCAACGATGTCCAACAAGGACAAATTACTTTGCATCCTGGTGGAATACCTCACGGACCTCACCCCGGAGCCTACGAACGTAGCATCGGGAAGAAAGAGACCAAGGAGTTGGCGGTGATGGTGGATACTTTCAAACCCTTAAAAATCACACAGCAAGCGCTGGGATTGAAAGTAGAGGGCTACGAAAAATCTTGGTTACACTAAAATACGTTGAATATGTCCTCAGAAATTAAAAGGGTATCGGACCTGGTGAATTACGAATATGGATTAAAGAAAATTTTTTCGGAAGCGGAGGATTTTCTCCCCTTGCTCGGGACTGATTATGTTGAGCTGTATGTCGGAAACGCAAAACAATCCGCACATTTTTACAAGACAGCTTTTGGATTTCAATCGGAAGCCTACGCTGGATTGGAAACAGGAATGAAAGATCGGGTTTCCTATGTGCTGAGGCAAGATAAAATTCGCTTGGTACTAACTACGCCTTTGAACGAAGGGGGTCTGCTTAATGAACATATTAATAAGCATGGCGACGGTGTTAAAGTGGTTGCTTTGTGGGTTGAGGATGCCACCAAAGCATTTGAAGAAACCGTCCGTCGAGGCGCTAAACCTTATATGGACCCTGTGAAAGAGATCGATGAACACGGCGAGGTGGTTCGCTCGGGAATTTACACCTATGGAGAAACGGTCCATATTTTTGTGGAACGAAAAAATTATCGCGGAATATTTTTGCCGGGTTATAAGGTGTGGAATTCTCATTATAATCCAACTTCGGTAGGTTTAAAATTCATTGATCACATGGTGGGTAATGTCGGGTGGAACGAAATGAACACCTGGGTTGAATTTTACGCCCGAGTTATGGGATTCGCCCAGATTGTTTCGTTCGACGATAAGGATATTTCTACCGAGTATACCGCGTTGATGTCCAAAGTAATGAGCAACGGCAACGGTCGAATCAAATTTCCCATCAACGAGCCAGCCGAGGGTAAGAAAAAATCCCAGATTGAGGAGTATTTAGATTTCTACAAGGGACCTGGAGTGCAACATATAGCCGTGGCGACGGACGATATCGTTCAAACAGTGAGTGCAATGCGACAACGCGGCGTTGAGTTTTTGTACGTGCCGGAAACCTATTACGACGACTTACTGGAAAGGGTGGGAGCGATTGATGAGGATGTAGAAACCCTTAAACAACATGGGGTTTTGATTGACCGTGACGATGAAGGGTATTTACTTCAGCTGTTCACGAAACCCGTTGTTGACCGTCCGACCTTGTTTTTTGAAATCATTCAGCGTAAAGGAGCCCAATCTTTTGGTAAAGGAAATTTCAAGGCTCTTTTTGAGGCCATTGAGCGAGAGCAAGAAAACCGCGGAACGCTTTGATGGAATAAATAAGGACAAATCCCCCTTACTTACAAAGTCATAATTTCTTTTTCCTTGTGTTCTAAAATGTCATCAACCTTTTTAATAAAACGGTTGGTGATTTGTTGAACTTCTTCCTCGCCACCCTTTGCTAAATCCTCTGACAAGCCTTCGTTTTTTAAGTCTTTGATCATATCCATGGCGTCTTTACGGTGATTTCTTACGCTAACCTTTGCTTGCTCTCCCTCAGTTTTTGAGCGTTTCACCAATTCTCGTCGGCGCTCTTCCGTTAGGATTGGAACTGCGATGATCAACTGTTCTCCGTTATTTTGCGGATTGAGGCCTAGGTTGGCATTGATGATGCCACGAGCAATATCGTTCAACATCGTTTTTTCCCAAGGTTGTACCACAATCGTTCTCGCGTCCACCGTATTGATGTTCGCAACTTGTTGGATGGGGGTCATAGAACCGTAATACTCTACCATTACACCGTGTAACATGGCGGGACTCGCCTTACCTGCTCGAATTTTGGTTAATTCATTTTCCAGATGTTCTAGCGTCCTATCGTTAGAAAATTTAAACTCGTCGTATATTAATGCTAAATCCTCTGTCATGTCTCAATTCCTTACAAGGGTTCCTATTTTTTTATCAAGCATTACTTGCTTAAGGTTTCCTGGTGTATCCATGTCGAATACGATGATAGGCAAATCATTTTCTTTACACAAGGTGAATGCGGTTAAATCCATAACATTCAACCCTTTTTTGTACACTTCGTCAAAGGTTATTTCGTCAAATTTTTGGGCAGACGCGTTCTTTAAAGGGTCGGAGGTGTAGATGCCGTCGACCCGTGTTCCTTTCAAGATAACATCCGCATTGATTTCAATTGCTCTTAAAGAGGCGGCTGAATCGGTGGTAAAATAAGGATTTCCAGTTCCAGCACCAAATATTACGATTCTTCCCTTTTCTAAGTGCCGCACGGCACGACGCCGAATGAATGGCTCGGCTATGGCTTTCATTTCAATCGCTGATAATAGCCGGGTGGGGATATCGACAGATTCTAAAGCGGCCTGAAGGGCCATCGAATTGATCATGGTTGCAAGCATACCCATGTAGTCACCATGGGTGCGATCCATGCCTCCTTGCTCTGCTTGAACCCCACGGAAGATATTACCTCCACCAATCACAATGGCAATTTCAACTCCTAAGGCATGAATTTCTTTGATCTCTTTTGCGTAGACGCTCAGACGTTGGTTATCAATGCCAAATTGCTTATCACCCATAAGCGATTCTCCACTCAGCTTCAATAAAATTCGTCGGTATTTCATACTTGTATTTTCAAAGATATACAATAATTGAATGCTAATTATTAGGAAAAAAAAAGCCCGCATTGGCGGGCTTTTTATTAGCTCAGTGAAAAACGTTTAAATTCAAGTACGGTTAAACCTTTTTCGGTAGCATTTAAATATTGATCAATCGTTAGTTTATTATCCCAAACAAATTGTTGGCTTAGCAGGGTGTTTTCTTGAAAAAATTTGTTCAAACGACCCATGGCTATTTTTTCTGCCATATCGGGAGCTTTGCCCTCTTGAATAGCCAGTTCTTTGCCTACCTCCAGTTCTCGCTCTATGGTCCGAGCATCAACTCCGTCCTTATTGATGGCAATGGGGTTCATAGCAGCAACTTGCATTGCAACTTGACGGCCGGCTTCCGCAACAGTTTCAGATGCGCGGTTCAAAACAAGCAGTGTTGCCAGTCGATTTCCTGGGTGATTGTAAGCAACAACTTGCTCACCACGCAACACGGCATATCCTGAAAGGTCTAATTTCTCACCAATTACTCCAATTTGTTCCGTAATCTTTTCGTCTACCGTTAAACGGTCATCGTAAGGAAGCGCTTTCAAAGCTTCGACGGTTTCTGGTAAGTGATTCAACGCCAAATTAATTAAGGATTGAACCAAAGCGTTATAACCGTCATTTTTGGCAACGAAATCTGTTTCACAATTCAGCGTTAAAATAACCCCTGTTTTGTTGTCGCTGGAAGTTTGCGCTAGGATAAGTCCTTCTCGAGCCTCGTTGTCTCCGCGCTTGGCAGCAATTTTCTGCCCTTTTTTACGAAGTATATCAATTGCTGTTTCAAAATCGCCATTGGCTTCCGTCAATGCGTTTTTGCAGTCCATCATTCCGGCGCCGGTTTGTTGGCGCAGTCTGTTTACATCAGAGGCGGTAATTGCCATGTCTTTCTTATTTATTTTACTATTGTTCCTCGCTGTTTGACTCTCCCGGAGTTGATTCGTCAACCTCTACAGGAGCCTGTGGATTATCTGTTGGCCCTTCCGAAACAGGATCACTGGGTTCATCGATAAGTTCCTCGGCAGGCAATTCGTTTTCGACGACATCAGGAGTTACTTCCGAGGCCTCTGTTTTTGCTTTTCGGGTTCTTTTTGGACGGCTTGTCGTTGGAGTTTCAACTTCGAGGGCTGTGTCACTTTCTGACTCCTCGTTAAATTCGGCATCGTCCTTGCCATTTTTTCGTTCATCCAAACCTTGTTGAATCGCACCGCAAATTTCATCCAGTATCAAGGCAATGGATTTGGTTGCATCATCGTTTGCTGGAATTGGGAAATCGACCAGTTTGGGATTTGAATTTGTATCAACAATCGCAAACGTGGGGATGTTCAACCTTTTCGCTTCAGCAAGAGCGATGTGTTCTTTCATGATATCAACGATAAAAATTGCTGCAGGTGTTCGCGACATGTCGGAAATGGAACCAAAGGTTTTTTCCAACTTGTCTCGTTGACGCGTTTTGAACAATTTTTCTCTTTTGTTTAAGGTATCCCACGTTCCGTCGGACTTCATTTTATCGATCAACGACATCTTTTTGATCGACTTTCGTGTGGTTGTCAAATTGGTGAGCATACCGCCAGACCATCGCTCTGTAACATAGGGCATGTTCACTTGCGCTACGCGTTGCTCAACGATATCTTTGGCTTGTTTCTTCGTTGCAACAAATAGCACTTTTTTCCCTGACTTGGCAATCTGCCGCATCGCAGCGGAGGCTTGGTTTAAGGAAACGAGGGTCTTGTTGAGGTCAATGATATGAATCCCTTTCTTCTCCTCGAAAATATAAGGGGCCATTGCCGGATTCCACTTGCGCTTTAGGTGACCAAAATGCACACCTGCAGCCAATAATTTTTCAAAAGTTAAATTAGACATATTCTATGTTGTTTACGTTCCTATTTATTCGTCAATAACAAGGGGTAATGCGTTTGCTTAAGGTACCTTGTTATTTGGATACTAAACCTTCAAATTCCGTTAACGTTTCGAGAACTGGAATTTTTTCCTTGCTTTCGGACGGCCTGATTTTTTACGCTCCACCATTCTAGGATCTCTCGTCATTAATCCTTCTGCCCTAAGCAAGGTTTTATTTTCTTCAGCGAGTTCCACCAAGGCACGGGAAATGCCCAAACGAAGTGCCTCAGCTTGGCCGTTGATACCTCCGCCGTGAAGCGTGGCTTTGACATCGTATTGACCAACTGTATTTGTCAGTTCAAAGGGTTGCGCAATTTTGCACTGCAACAAATGGGTTGGGAAAAAATCCTCTAACGAACGGTTGTTGATTTCAATAACTCCCTTTCCCTTTGTTAAATACACCCTTGCAACGGCTGTTTTTCTTCGTCCTAATGCGTTGGTTACTTCCATATCCTATAAGTAATTTTCTATGTTCAATACTTCGGGTTGTTGCGCCTCTTGTTGGTGTTCAGCTCCTCGGTAAACCATCAGGTTGGTATACAACTTTCTACCCAACGCATTTTTCGGAAGCATTCCTTTAACCGCCTTTTCGACGATCCTTTCTGGGTGTTTCTTGAGCATTTCCTCAGCTGTTGTAAAACGTTGACCACCTGGATAACCGGAAAACCGGACATATTCCTTGTTCAATAATTTCGTTCCGGAGAGCGCAACTTTGGATGCGTTGATAACGATTACGTTATCTCCACAATCTGCATGAGGCGTGTAGGAGGTTTTGTATTTTCCTCGAATGATTTTGGCTACGATACTTGCCAATCTACCTATGTTTTGACCATCGGCATCGACCACATACCACTTTTTGTTCGCTGTAGCAGCGTTTCCGGAAACTGTTCTGTAACTTAACGTATCCACAATCTACATAAATTAGTAAAAAAACTTGTTTACAGGGGCGCAAAGATAGTTTTAATGTTTGAATAATACAAACCCGAACTAAAAAAAAACAGCTATTTCGTCTTGAAGGCAGCTATGGCATTTCGCGTGAAGTCACTGAGCACCAATTTGCCGCTGATTTTAGCACGATCAAGCAACAATTGCTCCCAGTGCTCAGTACCTTTCCAAAAAACGCGTTTGAGTTCTTTCATGGCATCAACATTTGATGTTGACAAACGATTTGCTAAGGAATTTGTCGCCTCGTCTAACAGATCAAGGGACTCAAAAATCTCTGCGTACAAGCCTTTGGATTTTGCCCATTCTGCAGTTCGCCATTCGCTCGCATTGATGGTTAGTTCACTCATAGCAGCTAAGCCTATTTTTCGCTCTACTGCCGGACCTACAACGAAAGGCCCTATTCCCACCGCCAATTCCGACAATTTTACGTCGGCTTTAACCGTGGCAAGACAATAATCGGTTGCAGCGGCAAGTCCCACACCTCCGCCGACCGCTCTTCCTTGAATGCGGCCAATGATCAGTTTTTCAGCTGTTCTGCAGGCATTAATAACCTTGGCAAAGCCTGAAAAAAAGCGGAGACCCTCCTCAGCATTTTTGATGGAACACAATTCATCGAAACTCGCTCCTGCGCAGAAGGTTTTTTCCCCACTGGAACTCAACACCAAGATCTTTACATCCGGAGATTTGTCTGCCTCAGCAATCTGTTCTGCCAGAGTTTGTAATAAGGTGGACGGAAGAGAATTACTTTGGGGATGTCCGAATTCAATCTTTCCGATTCCGTTTTCACAGGAGAAATTTACCCAACCGTGTTCCATATCACCTCAAGGTAAAACTATCGGTACCAATCAGCTGCCCTTCGCAGAATATTTTGACCTTATAATTTCCCTTTACGAGGTCTTGGCCCTTTAAATCGTAATAAATGGTCACGTCGATTGCTTGGTTGTTGTAATCGATGTCCTTTTTATCCGAATAATATTGTTGTCCTCCTTCGGTTTCAATTTGTGTTTTGCTGCGATTGTATAAAAGTTCTCCGTTGGGTGCGGTGATTTGCAGGTACACTGATTTTCTTCCGGCACTCGTAATGTTGTTCTCTCCAATGGTAAACGAGGAACGAAGTTGTACCGCGTTTCGGGCTTTTTCGGTTTCGATTGTTGTATTATTTATTCTCATGCGAAGCGCTTGGGAAAGGAACCCATACGCTTGAAGTTTCGCGCCTTTTTTCAATTGTAAACCTTTCTCCTCAGAGTCTTTCTTGTACGAATCGCGTTCTGCCGTGGTTTCTGTAAGTTTGGTTGACGTTTCTTCCAGGTTCGAAGACAACTTAATGTTCATGGTGTTTAAGGAATCTATTTGTTTGACGTAGCCACGCATGATGGAACGCAACACTTCGTTTTCTTTTTTGAGGTTTAATAATTCTCTGGCAGACAATTTTTTGTTCGTATTTAATTGGTTAAGTAATTCAGAGATTTGCGCTTTTTGCCTATTCAAGCTGTCGGCCTTGGTTCTGTCCATTGCAATCAACCTATCGTAGGTTTCAAGCATGTTTTTAAAGTCGGTCTTCAAATCGTTCGATAGCCCGCCGACGTATCCTTCAAGCATTTGGTTCATGCTTTCCATGTCGGACTTTAATACTAAATTATCGTTTTGACAAGTATTGAGTTCGCTGCGCTTTTGGGTCCACAGGAAAACCATGGATCCCAGACCAAGAAGCAGTGCACCTATGATGGCAAAATATAAAATGTTGTTGTTATTTTTTTCCATTCTGTCTGCAAAGTAACGTAATAAAAACCGTTTTAATGTGTTTGAATGCAAATTGGACGAATAAATCGCTTCAAAGATGCCTCTCCTACCGAAGAAAATCGGACATCGGTGGTTGAGGGAAATGGACCCCCGTGATGCATGCCACGTTCAACAACCACTCCCGTGGGCACCCCGTTGAAAATGATTCTACCGGAGAAGTTTTGGACGAAATCCGCAAGCGTTTTTGCTTCGGAATGAAAGTCGATAATGCTTGTGGTTAATTGACCTCCAATGCATGAAAATATTTGTTGAATTTCAGCTACGTTGTCGTAGGATACTAAGCAGGCAAAAGGACCAAAAACTTCCTGATGAAGAACCTTTGAATCCATAAATTCTTCTGCGCTTATTAAGGATATAGCCGGGTCGGCGTACCACTTTTTTTCATGTTCAAAACGCCTTAAACAGTGGGATTTTTCTATTTCAGCCAGTCGGTCGTTGTATTTTTCATAAATGCTAGGGTGAAGCATCGGAAAAGGGTTTGCTCGTTGCAGGTGGTGGGTAAGACTTTCCTCAAACACATTTCTATCCTCTGTGGGGATTAGAATCAGTCCTGGTTTGGTGCAAAATTGACCCGCATCTTCGGTAATTGCCGTGGCCAAATGTTGAACAAACGATTCGGTGTTTGACGTCTTTTTGCCGATAATCACAGGATTAAGACTGCCCATTTCCGCAAAAAACGGTATCGGAGATTTACGGTCTTGTGCCAATTGAAATAAAGTGGTTCCACCGCTCAAACTCCCCGTAAATGCTCCTACGTTGATTCTTGAATCTTGGATTAACCTTTGTCCAATTTCGAAACCGTCGTCCAATACGTGGCTAAATATTCCTCGGGCTAATTTTAATTCGTCTAAAAGAGATAGGGCGATATCGGCAAGGAATGTGCTCGTGCCTGCATGAAGCGGGTGACCTTTAACGATTACCGGACAACCGGTAGCGAGGGCCCCAATGGTGTCACCCCCTAGGGTGCCGTAAGCGAGAGGAAAGTTTGAGGCGCCAAAAACTGCGGCGGGTCCCAAAGGTATCCACCGTTTCTCTAAGGTGCGGTCAACTAACACTTCCTTGATTCCTTCATCCTGAAGCGTAAGGCCCTCTTTCGAATAGGCCTTGATTTGCCGAATCATTCGTTGGAATTCCCGTTCAAAACGATCTTCGTTTAAACTTGATTCAGCCATGTAAATTGCTTTCAAAGAAGATTTGGTTTGTTGGAGCTTTTGGCAAAGGCTTGCGAAAAAAGCAACTCTAACCGTTGAGTTTTGCCAAATTTTTAGCCGATGAACCTCGGAGGCTAATGCTATTTTTTCGTCGAGTTCTTCCCACGAAGATATAGGAAAGGTGGCGGGATTTACTGAATTGGTTTTACAATTAAACGTCGAAATTTGGCGGGACAAAATTAGACGGCTTGAATCGAAAAATAATACGATTCCATAATCGCGTTTGCCAGCATCTTTTGGCAGGCCTCTTCTACCTTAGCCTTAGCATTAGTTTCATCCTTTGCCTCCACATAAAGTCGTATATGTCGTCCAATACGAACGTCTTGGATTTCGTTTAAACCAATGGTGCCCATGGCCTGTGTCACGGCTTTTCCTTGAGGATCTAATAGGGCCTCATGTGGCATAACGTCAATTTCTGCTTTGAATTTCATGGCGCTTCCGGGTATTGTGCTCAATAATGGATAAAATCAGGTATAAAATTACAATTATCGGCAGTGCATAAATGCGCACAACAAAAATTGTTATTAACGAAATTCCTACAAGAAGGCATTGATAGATGTTGGTTTTAAAGGTAAAATGCTGAACCTTTAGTGAAAGTAGTGGGATTTCTGAAATTAACAACAGAGGAAATACGAGTGCTGTAAACGCCATAAAAAACGGGTTGAGTACCCATGGATACGACGGTTCTACGGGGAGCGTGTTTTCCGTACCTATTTGCCAATACAACAAGGGAAAGAAAATGAAGAATAGCGCGTTCGCTGGGGTAGGAACTCCAATAAATCGATTGCTTTGCCGGGTATCATTGTTGAATTTGGCCAGGCGAAAAAGGGAAAAGAAAGGAATGCTTAACGAACAAAAGCACAACCAGTCGGTCGCCTTATTAAATTGAAAGTCGTGAAATTTTAAATACGTTGCACTTAGGTTTCCATTCAGCCTAAGTTCAATGGTAACGAACATGAGTATTCCTGGAGCCAAGCCAAATGAAACCAAATCCGCCAATGAATCTAAGTCTTTGCCAAACAGGGATTTGGTGCCCAGTTTTCTTGCAACGAAGCCATCGAAGAAGTCAAATATCATGCCCATAATTAGCAGCAACGCGCTGATCTCTAACCTTCCGAAAAAAGCCATAACAATGGAGAACATCCCGCACATGAAGTTCGAGGCAGTGATGAGGTTGGGTAGGCTGAACATCTTTAGGTCCGTTGAATTCATTCAAAGCGAAAGTAATTCAAAAAAACCTTATTTTTATCTCGTTGAATGTTTGAAGCAATATTTTACTGTTTTTTCAGTTAGAGAAGGCTACATTTTGGAGTATGAAACAATTATTGGGCGGATTATTTATATTGACAACGGTTTGGGTTCAGGGGCAAGCGCCAAAATACTCAAACGAGTTTTTACATTTAGGGGTGGGCGCCAGCGCTATGGCAACGGGCAATGCTGTTGTTGCTAGTTCGAACGATGTTACCTCTGCTTATTGGAATCCTGCGGGGCTATCCCAAGCGAAAGAATGGTTGCAAGTTTCCGCCATGCACTCCGAATATTTTGCGGGAATTGCTAAATACGATTACGTAGGGTTGTCGCATTCCCTCGGAGCTAAAGGAACTCTAGGGTTTACGTTTTTGCGTTTCGGGGTGGACGATATTCCAAATACAACACAACTCATCGACAACGATGGCCGGATCAATTACGACAATATCACCACCTTCTCTGCAGGAGACTATGCGTTCATGGGGTCTTTTGCCAGAGGTCTTAAAATCCCCGGTTTGTCGGTTGGAGGAACGGTGAAGGTGATTCACCGCCGTGTTGGTGACTTTGCGAAATCCTGGGGTTTTGGATTGGATGCCGGTTTGCGCTATGAACGCAACGAACATTGGAGATTTGGTTTTGTCGCTAGGGATGCGACCTCCACGTTCAACGCATGGATATTTAACCTATCCCAAGACATGCAGCAGGTTTTTCTTGCAACAGGAAATGATTTGCCATCCAACGGTTTGGAATTGTCTTTACCCCGGCTCGTCCTTGGTGCAGCCTTCAGCCATCCGATTGGTCCTAAGGAAAAAGGGTTTTCCATGATGACCGAGATGGATGTTGACATAACGACAGATGGGCGCAGAAACGTATTGCTTTCGGCTAATCCTTTTTCAATAGACCCTCATTGGGGAATCATGCTAGGATATAAAGATCTGGTAAAAGTTCGTGCCGGAGTTTCCTCAATACAACAATATCAAACGTTTGCAGGGGGTAAGGAATGGGGGATACAACCTAACTTGGGAGTGGGTATTGGAATTAAAGCGTTGAACATTGATTATGCCTTTACGCGCTTGGGTGCGGCAGATGCCGGATACTACACGCACATTTTTTCATTAAAATTCAATTTGGCAGCGCCGATGAAAAAATAACTTATGAAAAAACTGATTTGCTCATACCTCCTTGTACTATTGAGTGCCTTTACTTCCCTTGCTCAGAGTTATGGCAATGAGTGGATAAATTACAGCCAAAAGTATTACGCAATACCAATTACCCAAACAGGGGTGCATAAAATTGGTTATCAGGCATTATTAGCCGCAGGAATTCCCGTCAACAGCATTCCCCTTAATACGTTTCAAGTTTTTGGTCGCGAAAAAGAGCAGCCTCTTTACATTCCCGATAATTTGAACAACGTTCTCGATCCGTCTGAGTTTATTTATTTCTACGCTGAGAAGAATGATGGTTGGTTAGATTCTACGCTTTACAACGACCCTTCATGGTTAGGTAATCCGAAATACAGCCTTTATAACGATTCCATTCGGTACTTTATAACCTGGACCAACGGTGCTTCGGGTTTGCGATTCACGGAAGAAACGGACATTGATTTTAGCTCATACCAAGTAGCCCCCTACCTGCTGTTCGAGAAAAGTCAGGTATTCAACCTCGCTTACCACGAAGGGGAAATTACTTCCCAAGCGGCGAGCTCTTTGTTTGTACCCGGAGAGGGATGGGGCACGGCCATGCAAAATGGTGCAAATGGTTTTACCTGGAATTATTCCTCTACCACGCTGGATAATTTATACTCCGGTGCTGGAGCTCCGAATATCAAATTAGCATCGGTGATGGTTGGTGGATCAAATGCTTACTCCCCAAACTTGTATAACCATCACACCCGTCTTACGATAGGTAGTGCCAATTCGGTTCTTTTGGACACCCTAACCGTGGGTTACAACGCCATCAATATTGCCAAGCAGTTTCCGGTAAATTTGCTTCCCGCAAATGGGCTTACGAATTTCAAGGTGAATATTGTGGGCGATTTAGGCGTTGCCACGGATTTCCAATGTGTTAATTATTGGTCGTTTTTGTACCCTCGAACCATGAATCTGGGAGGAGCTAATAAAACCGAGTTTCTGGTGACTAACAGTCCTATTCAGCCCAAAACCTATTTGTCGCTTACCGGTGTAAACTTGGCCGATCCTATTGTTTTTGCTTTTGGATCGACGCCGAAATTTATCAAAACCGTGACCGGTGCAACGATCGCATCGTTGTTGATACCTAATGATCCAAATTACGCTACTCAGAAGTTGGTTTTGCAATCCAACGCTAGTGTTACCAATGTCCCTTTGGTGTCTGCTGTATCCCCTTCTGCCTATTTTTTTGATTACTCCGCGACGCCCAACCTCCAAAAGGCGCTGCTTTTTGTTTATCCCAAACTCCTTGAGTTAGGGGTACTCGATTACGCCAACTATCGGAGTTCGCCCGCCGGTGGCGATTACAATGTAATTTTGGCAGAGGTTGGGGAATTGTACGATCAATTTGGGGGTGGAGTGCGAAAACACGTGAATGGAATCCGCCGTTTTGCGCATTACATGTACGCGTTGAGTCAAGACAAGCCAAAAGGATTATTCCTTATTGGTAAAGGAATTCGGGAAGCAAACGTGGCCACAATTTTGGCTACGGGCCCCGGTTCACGCCAAAATGCCTTGAATTACAGTAAATCTTTGATTCCATCTTTCGGCCAACCGTCGAGCGATCAGTCGATTACTTCGAATTTACCCGGCACGGATCTTTGGACGCCTTTAATTCCAACAGGCAGAATTGCGGCGAACAACCTTTCGGAGCTTGGGCTTTATTTACAAAAAGTTAAGGAATATGAATTGGCACAAGACTCAACCTCGGTATACAACACTGCGTCTAAGGATTGGCAAAAACATTTAATTCATTTTGCGGGTGGCGGAAGTGCTAATGAGCAGTATGTTTTTCAAACCTATTTGAATTCTATGGCCAATACTGCTGAGAATGCCCGGTTCGCCGGAATTACTACGCGCATAGTAAAGCAGTCGGCAAATCCATTAACCCCTGCTCAACTCCAAGGCATTTCCGACCGAATTTCTGAGGGAGTTAGTGTTATGAATTTTTTCGGACATGCCACTTCCTCCCAAAGTGGCTTTGATATTAATATCGATAATCCGGACCAGTGGAACAATCAGGGACGATATCCTTTATTGATTGCTAATTCTTGCTATAATGGCAACATCTTTTACAGTTCCCCAACCAAATCCGAAGAGTTTGTTTTTACCCCGAATGCTGGAGTTATAGCCTATTTAGGAACCCTGAATTATGGATTTTCAGGTTCATTATACGAATATTCGAACCAATTGTACAAGCAATTCAGTTTACACAACTACGGAGGTACCCTTGGCGAACACATCAAAAACACCATCGACTCGGTAATGAGTCCTAGCCAGCCGCTTAGCACGGAAACTGTTTTTCAGCAAATGACTCTCCACGGGGATCCAATGCTGCGCGTTAATTGGCATACCAAACCTGAAATTGAATTAACGGCAGAACGCATTGTTTTTGGACCCCAGAATATTTCATTGAATACGGATTCTCTTACCCTTGCCATAAAATTGAGAAATTTAGGACAATCCATACTCGATACTTTTGCCTTGGAAATCAGCCGTGATTTTCCGGGTTCACCGGTGGATTCCAGTTACATATTTTCTGTGCCAGGTATGGATTACGAAAAGGATCTTTCTGTAAAAATTCCTTTTTATCCACTTATTGGCGTCGGATTAAATCAATTCACGATTTCGGCAGACATTCCCAATTTTCACGACGAGGTTTACGACGAAATCGAGAATAATCGGGTTTTAAAATCCTTCAATATCAGTGTCGACGGGATAGAGCCTGTTCTACCAATTAATTTTGCCGTAGTTCCGCGAGATACCCTGGCTGTTTTTGCCTCCACCATTGATCCGCTTGCAGCGATCAATTCGTACCGCTTTGAAATGGATACCAGCCACCTTTTTAACAGCGGATTTTTGCGATATGCCACAAAAACAGGTATTGGAGGGGTTAAGTCGGTGAATTGGAATGAATGGTTACGAGTTTCTTCGAACCAGAACGATCCTGTTATTTTTACGGATAGCACCGTTTATTATTGGCGTGTTTCAGTCAATAACTTCACTCCATCCTGGAAGCAACGGTCCTTCCAATATATTCCGGGTAAAGAGGGGTGGGGGCAGGACGACTTTTTTCAATTTGTTGAAAATTCCTTTACGGGAATTTCCATGAATACGGTTCAGCTGCAACGTCAGTTTGTTCCTATTCAAAAAGGGATTTCTTGCCTTGTAAAAACTGCCACAACGGCGCCGCTGATCTACGATAATGCATGGTTTTTAAATAGTGAACAACAAGAGTACGAGGTTTGTAATTTGACCCCGAAATTGCACGTCGCTGTTTTAGATAAAGGCACATTGACTCCGTGGGAAACGCGATACACTTATCCGAACGGTTTGGTAATTAATCCGAACAATAATTTCGGAAACGCCAACGACAATTCAGGTTGTAAGGAGCGATCGATGAAGTATTTTACGTTTCACCAAAATAACGCCGCACAACTGGCATCTTTTCAAAATTTGGTCCAAAATGTCCTTGAGAATGGTGATTATTTGTTGGTGTATTCTCCCATGACAACGCGCTATGATTGGTGGAATACTTATGCCCCGGGATTGTACCAGACGTTTGCAGCGTTAGGATCGGACAGCATTGTTCCAGGACGTCCCAACAAACCCTTTATATTTTTAACGCAGAAAGGAAACCCCGGCTTTGTCGTGGAAAAATTTACCCAAGCGAATGAGGATATTTTCATGGATACGGTTATTTATGGTTCTCAATTGATTGGGTACGAAACCACTCCCTTAATTGGTCCGGTGCAAGATTGGCAATCTCTGTTTTGGAAACGCGATTCTTTGGAATTTGCACCGGGAGATAGCACCCGAATGCGCTTACAAATTTACAATGCTGCAGGAACCCTCGACCATATTATTGACACCTTGATGACGCCCAAAGACTCGATCATCAACCTCAACAACCTCATTGATGCAAGCCAATTTCCATACGCACGATTGAACGCCTTTTACACGGACCTTCCCAATCAAACACCAGCCCAACTTGATTTTTGGCATGTGGTTTTTGCCCCACTTCCCGAGGCTGCAATCGATGCATCAACTGCGCTGTTTTGGTCGGGCGAAAATGATTCCATTCAAGAAGGACAACCTTTAAAATTTGCTGTGAATATCCGAAATATCAGCGATTATGCCATGGATTCGCTCCTGGTGAGTTATGCTGTTATCGATGCCAACCAAACCGTCCATCCCATTTCTTACCCCAGAAAGGGCTTACTACTTGCAGGGGCATCTCTGTACGACACGATTTCCATTCCAACCATGAATTTTAAAGGGGAAAATTGGCTGAGGGTGGAGGTGAATCCGTACACGGATGCAAGTATGACCCAAACCGATCAACCGGAGTTGACCCATATTAACAACATACTGCAATTGGCTTTCAATGTGGGGGGGGAAGATGTTAATCCTATTTTGGACGTCACCTTTAACGGGGAGCATATTCTTAATAACGATATCATTTCTCCGAGCAGTGAGATTTTGATCACGCTCAAGGATGATAACCCTTATTTGGTGATGGACAGCGACAGTGACACCTCTTTATTTGCGGTTTATTTAACAGATCCTGATGGCGTAATGAAAAAAATTCCCTTTGTGGATGCACAAGGGAATACCATCATGAATTGGATTCCAGCGAATACCGGAAATAAAAAATTCAAAATAGTATATCCCGTTTTGTTTACAAAAGACGGCACTTACACCTTATTAGTCCAAGGCCAAGATCGTTCAGGAAACTTGTCGGGAGATTATGAATACCAAATTGATTTCAAGATAATTCAAGAGTCGTCCATCACTGAAATGATGAACTATCCAAATCCATTCAGTACGAGCACGCGTTTTGTGTTCACCTTAACGGGATCTGAGATTCCCGACCGCGTATTCATTCAAGTCATGAACATTAGTGGAAAAGTGGTTCGCGAGATAACAGAAGCCGATCTAGGAAACATACGCATCGGTAGAAATATTACGGAATATGCTTGGGATGGGCGCGATGATTACGGGGATTTATTAGCCAATGGCGTCTATTTATACCGTGTTCACGTGAGTTCTTCCGGCAAGGAAATAAAACATTTGGAATCAGGCGCAGACGCCCACTTTCACAAAGGGTTAGGAAAAATGTACCTTATTCGATAAGCATCAGAAGAACTTACAGCTTAAAATTGCTGTGTCATCTCCGTAAGGAAGTTCTCCTTTCCACTCGTCTAACTTGGAAAATAAAATGCTGTTCATATCTTCCATTTTTAAGGTAGAGAATGATTGAATGATTTTAATGAGTTGCTCCAGGCTGAATTGCTCTCCCTGATTATTTTCCAATTCTACAACCCCGTCTGTGTAAAGCACGAGGGTGCTCTTTACGGGGACTTCAATTTTTCCGACTTTGATGCTGGGTAGTTCATCGATAATACCTAGCCCGGTACATCCTTCGGATAACAGGTGGACGTTTTTGTCAATGAGCAACAGCGGTTGATTATGACCGGCGTTGATGTATTTCAGTTTTCGGGTAAAGGCATTATAGTGGCCGATGAAAAAGGTGATGAATTTTTCTCCCTTTGCATTGGCCAACACTTTCTTATTTAGTTCCTCGATGAGAAAAGAGAGATCGAAGCGCTGGTATCGGAAGAGCGTTCTCAGGGTTGCTTGAAAATTGGCCATTAAAAGTGCAGCGGAAATGCCTTTTCCCGAGACATCCGCAATGCAAATAATGTATTCTTCATCTCCAAGAGGAATAAAGTCGTAATAGTCTCCACCGATTACGTCACGTGCCACGTATTTCGCGGAAACATCCATTTTTCGGTTGGATGGTAAATTGGAAGGGAACAACAACATTTGAAGTTCTGAGGCAGTGGCAAGATCGCGGTGAATCAGCTCTTTCGCTTGTATGGTTTCGGCTAAACGCTTGTTTTCAATGGCGACACAAATTAAATTCGTCAGAATTTGGGCAAATTCAAGTAAATCGGTACCGCTCGCTACCTGTTTTTCCGTCGTGATTAAAAGGAATGCGAGAGGCTTGTCTCCGTGAATTACAGGAATAATAACATCAAATTGATTGAGTAAAGCAGAGTTTGATTCAGAGATAAAGGTGAGTTCTTTACACCTCATTAAATGTTCTAAATTTTCTTCGAGGTTCGTTTTTACTTTGGTTCCGGATTTTATAAAAATTTTCCAACCGTTGAAGTCGGATATAAGCAGGTGTTTGCGGAAGCCCAATTGCTCCTTTAAAGCAAAACTGTAGGCTTTGAGCAACCCACCCGTGCTTTCTTGTTGGTTGATTGCCGTACTTATGGAAAGCAATGAGTTGAGTTTCAGGGAATGAAGCTCTAAGAGATTGGTTAAGTTCGCAATGGTTCTATCACTCATTTTTTAGCGCTAAGCATGGATGAAACCTGTTTCAGTGCTGCCATTTCTTTGAATTTTTCACGCATTTCGCCGCAGGGGACTCCAAAATACGTAGCATTTCCCGGAAGATCTTTGGAGATTCCACTTTTTGCCAAAACCACCGCTCCCGCCCCAATTCTAACCCCGCTGGCGCAACCAACTTGCCCCCATAAGGTGACGCCGTCTTCGATGTCAACACACCCAGCTATGCCAACTTGAGCCGCAAACAAGCAATTTTTGCCGATGCGCGTATCGTGCCCGATTTGCACAAGGTTGTCAATTTTCGTTCCGCTGCCCAGGTAAGTTATGTCGGTAACCCCACGATCAATGGTACAATTGGCTCCAATTTCCACCCCGTTGGCAATTTCAACAGCCCCGCAATTGAACAAAGCAAAATATTGTCCTTCCTTTTTTTTGTAATAAAACGCATGCTGACCGAGAACCGTATTTGATCCGATGATGACATCATCGCCAACAACAGTGTCGTCGAGAAGGCGGGCCCCCGGAAAAATGGTTACCCTGTTGCCGATACGAACGTTTTGACCGAAGAAAACCCCAGGATATTTCGAATGAAGCGAGGAATCTGTTGGGGTAATGGCTCGATTACGATAAAAATGTTCTGCGATTCGGTTAAATGTTTCGAAGGGTTCCGGTGAAATAATCAGTCCTTTATTTTTCGGACAGGGGTAATCTTTATCAATAATCACCACGGTTGCTTCGGAGCTTAGTGCTTTTTCGTAATATTTCGGATGATCAACAAAAACAATATCGCCCTGCACAACTCGGTGAATTTCATTGATGCCGTGCACCGAAAGATGGTCAGGACCATGATATTCACATTGCGTTAGCAGGGCAAGGTCTTTTAAAGAAATCGCTTTAGAGAATTTCATGGTACCGCGGGTAATGGGTAAAATTAGGCATAGTTTATCGTTGAATTTACACTCATGATAGTATTTTTTAGCGTTTTTCTACCAGTTTAGGTTGAATTTTCTTCGACAGGTTTGCGATTTAACATTTTACGTTTATCTTTGCACTCCAATTTTGTTCCATGAAAAAAGAGATTCATCCCGAAGATTACCGTTTGGTGGTGTTTAAGGATATGTCTAACGACTACGCTTTCTTATGTCCGTCTTGTGCCCCTTCAAAAGAAACCATTAAGTGGGAAGATGGCAACGAGTACCCTCTCGTAAAGTTAGATATCTCCCATAAATCGCACCCATTCTTTACGGGTATTGCTCAGTTCGTAGATACTGCGGGGCGCATTGATAAGTTTAAAAACCGTTTCGGCCGTACGATGAAATAGGAACCGGCTCAAGGATATCCATAAACCACTCTTCAAAGGGTGGTTTTTTTTTGCTATTTAAATTTGGCAGTCGCTCGATTGAGCCGGTCCAAGAGGGTAAGGCCTAGCCCTTTTTTGGAGGGCTTTTCAATGTACATTCCCGAAAATCCTTTAGCATCCATTTCGATTAAGGAACGGTATAAGTTCCGCGCAATTTGTTTTTGATCACCGTTATCGCTCAGCAAAATGCATTGATGAGCAGGAAACCCTTCTGGGATGCATGAAAAAAAGAGATAACCAATGTTTTCCTCGGGCGTCAGGGAAGCATTAAAATAGCGCAGGGGTGTTTTTGGTGCATAGTGGTATTTGACCATTCCCGAGGTAATCGGCAAATCGTCTGTTTGATTTTTTATTTTTGGAACGTACCCAAGTACTACCGAAAGGTCATCCAAGGCGATGCTCCCGTGTCGGTATACGATTACCTTGTTTTCCTCCATGCCAACGATGGTTGATTCGAGGCCGAAAGCGCAAGGACCTCCATCTAATACAAAAGGAATCGCTCCATCCAAGTGTTGTTTAACTTGTATTGCTTGCGTTGGGCTAACAGCACCGTATTTGTTCGCACTCGGAGCCGCAATCGGAAATTCAATGTTGGAAAGAAGTTCTCGAAGCATGGGGTGCGAAGGAAACCTGATAGCCACTCGAGGTAAACCAGCGGTAATCAAATCCGGAACGAGGTCTGTTTTTGGCACCAGAAAGGTAATTGGGCCCGGACTGAATGCTTGTTCGAGAAGCGCAAGTTCTTCGTGAAATTCAGCAATGTAGGGCTGTGCCTTTTCTTTACTGTAAAAATGCAATATGAGGGGGTTATTGGTCGGGCGAGTTTTGATGTCATAGATGGATTTTACAGCATCGGAATGGAGAGCGTTTGCCGCGAGACCATAAACCGTTTCGGTGGGAATGCCAACAGCATTTCCACGTTTCAAAGCTTTGATAACGATAGAAATGTTTTGTGTAATGCGGGTATTCACTTGGCAAAGATAGGGGCAATTATTGGTCATGTAGACAACCTCGTGAAAAGCGCGATAATTTTTTTCGCTCTTTTTGAACGCAGTTTGACTTTGGTGCAGTATCTTTGTTTAAAATCATTCTAAATAAGTGAAGGTAATTATCGCCGATAGCAATGAACTCTTGCGCGTTGGGCTTAGAACAACGCTCCAGAAACACGATCGGGTGGAAGAGTTGATAGAGGTAAAAAATTCAGAGGAACTTCGTGCAATTTCTCGTAACATTGGGAAAGCTCTTGTGATTATTGATTATACGGCACCCGGTTTCGATATTAACGATGTCGCGTCCTCCTTGCGGTTGAACCCTAAATTGCGGTTTATTGGCCTAACGTATTTACAGTCTGCCCAAACCTTGGTAGATGCTTTGCGTGGTGGCGTTATGAGTTACATTAAAAAAGATTGTAGCCTTAGCGAAATATCAGATGCTGTCAATGAAACCGCGGCTGGAAAAAAATTTTTTTGCGGAAAGATTTTGGATACCATAAATAAAGCGAACCTGAATCCCAATGAACTAGAGGCTGAGGCCCTTACGTGCGATCCTTTAGTGCTGAGCGAACGAGAAAATGAAATTATTGTCCTTATTGCAGAAGGGTACACGAATGATCAGATTGCCGATCTTTTGTTTTTGAGTAAGCACACGGTGAATACACATCGTAAAAACATTCTTCACAAGCTAGGGGTAAAAAATACTGCAGGTATTGTTATGTATGCCGTAAAAACCCAATTGATTTCCCCGAATAAGTTTTTGTTTGCGTCTAATTAAATCGGCAGATGAATTTCAAGTTGATAAGCCGTTGCGTGAGGTAATTCGGAATGCTGTAAAATTTACCTTCCACGTCCTGTATCCATTGCTTTGATAGTACATTGTTCACCCCCAACAGGTTGAAGATTTCGAGAGAAACCATCGATTCGGATACATGCCGGCGCCACCATCCTGCTTTCTTGAACGCCAAGTTGTAGCTAAATCCTAAATCCACGCGAAAATAGGCTTTCATGCGCAAAACATCTCTGTAACGATCTTGACCAGGTGGTCCATAGGGAAGGGGGGCTCCGTATTGTAGTCCCATCTGGACGGTAAAATCCTCCAAACCTGGCATTTGATCTTGGACTAAAGCGCCAACGGTGAGGACTTGGTCGGTGGGTCTTGGAATAAAGCCGGGAAAGAACGTAGCGCTGTCGACTACAACTTGGTCTTCACTGAAGCCGAATATGATTTTATCTCCTGACGCATTGTAATATTCCTTGTAGGAATCATAGCGCAAGTTTTCTCGGGTTTGAAGAATACCAACCTTAAAAAAGGACTCCACGCCGGGGACAAATTCGCCGTGTAAATTAAAATCCAATCCTGTGGCATAGGCAAAAGCTTCATTATGGGCATAATATCTAGTTCGAACATTTTCGATTTCGTAAGGATTTACATCCCATAGATATTTGAAGAAAATTTCACCGGAAAATTTGAAGGGATTATCGCGCTTCCATAAGTTGAAATACAAATCGGAACCGATAACGGCATGAAGTGATTTTTGCGATTGTACATGGGTATTTAAATTACCATCGTAGGTCCTAAACTCCCGGTAGAAAGGGGGTTGGTAGTAGGTGCCTGCGGCAAATCGGTAGCTCAAATTTCTTCGGACTATTCGGTTATTTTTAACCATATAGGCGCGAGGAAAGTAGCTTAATGAGAACCTGGGTGTAACAAATAGTTCTTGGTTTACGCTAGTATATCCTGCACGAGTACCTACAGAAAGTGCCCATTTAGAGGTGCTTTCTCGAAGGGTTTCGGAAATGCTTATTTTGCGTTTCACTCCGTTTTCTTTGATTTTTCGGGTAAGGTTGACTTTATCCTGAAAGCGTTTTTTCGATTGGCTGTAGTTCCATTGCAAGTACCCTGTTCCCTTATGGTTTTCAAGCGTTAAATTACTTTTAATGGTTTCAAATAGTTCTACTTCGTTGGAGGTTCCTTGCGGCACACTGTAACCTGCCGAATCGATCATTTTCCATTCACTAAGTACGTCGTTAAATTGATCGTATTCATACCCAACGCCCCATTTTAATTGAGACACCGCAAATCGGGTTTGGTAAAAATCAACATAATCTGCCTTGAATTGGTGTGACCCTTCGTGGTATATATTCATTATTTGGGCATTCAGACGGTTGCGCGCATGGTTCAAAAAGGTGCCTATTCCCAAAACTGCAATCGAGTCGCCGTACTCCTCTTGTGAGGGATCCGTTTCCAGTTCGTTAATGTAATATTGCCCTTGGATATCAAAATACTCCCGCTCATCGGATTGAAAACCTGTGAGAAAGAGGTCTAAATTGGTTTGTTTCGTGGGTGTGTAGCGAAGTTTTGTGCCTATCATTCCTGTCTGAAACCGCGTGCTTTCTTGCCCGTCGAAATAGATGCGAAACGAATATGCTTCATTTGCCGTTCCGAAATCCGTGTTGGAAGTTTGAGGGGCAAAACGGTAATTGTTGGAGGAGTAATGCGCTAACAAGGACCACGTAAGTTTTGGATTTAGGGTGAAAGTTCCGAGGAACTGTCCGTCGCTAAAAACAGGGTTGTAGGCCCCTTTGGTGGGTAAAGAATTTAATAAGTATCCATTGGCGCGGTATCGCGCTCCTGCGAGATAAGTGAAACGCTTTCCTAAGATTCCTTCTACATGACCCTCTTCGCTCAGTAAACCCACGGCAACCGAACTTCTAAAACTCGATGGTCTGTTGTAGGTGATATCAAGTACCGAACTGAGCCGATCCCCATACTGAGCATCGAAACCACCTGCGGAAAACTTAACGGATTCTACAAGAGCTGAATGAATAAAACTCATGCCCTCTTGCTGACCAGAACGGTTCAAGAACGGCCGATACACTAAAAAACCGTTCACATATACAAGGTTTTCGTCGTAATTCCCGCCACGAACGTTGTAGTTGGAGGTGAGCTCATTGTTGGATGTTGCGGGCTGGGTCAGCGTTAGGTATTTTTCCACCGAAATCATACGCTGTAAGTCAATTTTAGGAAGCTCAATCAAAGTGAAAGGATCTTCTTTAGCGCGCTGAACTACCACCGTTTCGCTCATTTGAATCTGAAATAGAACAGGCGGTAGGGTTTGAGTAGGGCCCTTTCCAACAATTACGTTCACTTCTTGGACGAAGGTTTGAAACGTGAAAATTAAGTCGAGGGTATCGTTAAAGGTGGTGCTTAGCGAAAATTGGCCAAGATCGTTGGTTTTGGTTGGACCTAAGACCCCTTTTTTCTCAAGAACCTTTACCTCTGGTATTGGTGCTCCCTTTTTGTCGATGCATTTTCCGGTGATGGTCACAATTTGAGCCAAGTTTCCAGAGCAGAAAGAAACCAATAGAAAAAAAAATGCGACTCTCACTTGGCAAATGTAAACGAAATTTACGCAGATGTATTTCAATCGAGCTCTTAAACTGAGAAAGGGGTTTGTTGGGCGTTTAAAAATAAAAATTTGTATTACCTTTGAGGCCTCTATACGGAGGTTGTAGCTCAGTAGGTTAGAGCGTCGGATTGTGGTTCCGAAGGTCGCGGGTTCGAAACCCGTCTCCCTCCCCAAGGCCCTATTAGCAAAATCCCGTTGACATAGTTCAACGGGATTTTTTATCTTTAAGAAATGATAAATACCATGAATAAGTTTTTTGTGTTAAGCTTGATGTACCTCGCGTTGGCTTGTGCAGAGAAAGCTCAAAAAAGCGAATTTAAGTCCAGCATTGTTGCCACCGAAGAAAATGAAGAACAATTAAAGCAATCCTTAAGTTCGGTAGAAAAAGAGGAGCAGGAGCGTTTGAAAAATAGGAGCGAGGTTCAGTTCGATCGAATCGTTCACGATTACGGGAACATTGTAGCCGACGCGGACTATAAAACCGTATTTGAATTTCAAAATACCGGTAAGAAACCGCTGTTGGTATTCGATGTCAAAACTTCTTGCGGCTGCACCGTTCCAATGTGGAACAAGAATCCCATTCTGCCCGGCGCAAAAGACAACATTGAGGTCACGTTTCACCCTAAAGAAAACCAAATCGGGCTTGAAGAGAAGACCGTTACGGTCATGACCAATACGGATCCAGGAATCACGGTCTTGCAAATCAAAGCGAACGTGAGCGCAAGAAAGAAATCATGAAATTACACGTTGTTGATACGGGCTTTTTTAAATTGGATGGAGGTGCCATGTTCGGTGTAGTGCCAAAATCCCTTTGGCAGAAAACCAATCCTGCCGATGAAAACAACATGTGCTCTTGGGCTTTGCGTTGCTTGCTCATTGAAGATGGTCCTCGTTTAATTTTGATGGATTGCGGTATCGGAGATAAGCAAAGTGAGAAGTTTTTTTCGCATTATTTTTTGCATGGAGAGGCCAATCTTTTTTCGAGCTTGAACCATCTTGGATTCCATCCCGACGACATCACCGACGTCGTGTTAACGCATTTGCATTTCGACCATTGCGGTGGGGCAATTGTTTGGAATGACGCAAAAAACGGCTATCGTCCTGTTTTTAAAAATGCTACGTATTGGAGCAATGAACAGCATTGGGCATGGGCTACGGTACCAAACCCCCGTGAGAAAGCATCCTTTTTGTCGGAAAATATTTTACCCTTGCAAGAAAGCGGTCAGTTGAAATTCATCGAACGAACCGGAGATTTTACCAAAAACGTGTTTCCGGGCATCGATATGCTGTTCGTCGATGGGCATACGGAAAGCATGATGATTCCGCATATTCGATATAAAGGTCGTTCGGTAGTTTTTATGGCGGATTTGTTGCCTAGCGTTGGTCATATTCCCTTGCCTTATGTTATGGGATACGATACTCGCCCCTTGCAAACGCTTGTGGAGAAAGAACGGTTTTTGCAAGATGCGCTGGAGAAGCAATATGTCCTGTTTTTCGAACATGACAGCGTAAATCAGTGTTGTACCTTGGCGAATACAGAACGCGGTATTCGCTTGGACTCGACGTTTTCATTGGCCGATTTAGGATGAAATTAACTCCGCAACAAATCGTCGAACGCATGTGGGGTGAGGACGCGTTTAGCCAGGAATTGGGCATGGAAATTTTGGATCTAGGGGCGGGATTTTGTTCTGTTCGCTTGCGCGTTCAGGCGTCTATGGTCAACGGATTTAAAATTGCCCATGGAGGAATTACCTATTCCTTGTCGGACTCAGCAATGGCCTTTGCAGCTAATGCTCACGGAAAGGTGGCTATGAGCATTGAGACGGCAATATCCCATGTTAAAAAAGCGGTTTTAGGAGATGTTTTGACCGCACATTGCAAAGAATTAAGTCGTGGAAAAATAGTGGGTAGGTTTGAGGTAGAGGTAAAAAACCAAGAGGAGCAGGTGGTTGCTTTATTCAAAGGCACCGTTTTTTACACGGAGGAATCGTGGGGTTGAAGAAATGCTGGATTAAATGGTGGAGTTCGAAAGGTATTCATGGTTTCGGAATGACGCATAAGCCTTTATGGTAATCTAATCACCACCCTACGGTTTGCCGCCTTTCCTTTTTCGGTTGCGTTCGTCGCGGCAGGATCGCCTTCGCCATGAACTTGAATTTCAATAAGCTCACTGGCTATTCCAAGGTGAATTAAGGCATTTTTCACCGTTTCACAACGCCGTTTTGCCAGATCCATGTTGTAGGCTTCGTTCCCATCGGAATCGCAATATCCTTGAAGCAGCAGAGGCCGCCCATTCGGGTTGAAGTCCTTCAATTTTTGCAGTTCTTGGGCTAGGGGTTGATCTGCGTCGTGGTTGAAAAATAGCGTTAAAGGTTTTGGACGTGGGGCTTCGTTGGGGGTGGGGTCTGTTTTTAAAGGAGTTTCCGTTACATCCTCACGGGTTGAGGATGGATCCATGGGTTTTATTTTTTCCGTCAATGCCGAAATGTCGGCAAAATAGATATCCAGGTTTCGAATAAAAAACGCGGATTTACCATCGGCTGAGGCCACAAAGCCCATGTCGTTAGCTTGCGTGTTAAACGGAGCCCCAATGTTAACGGGCTCTCCCAATTTGCCGTTATTTTCTATCTGCACTTTGAAAATGTCCAAACCACCATAGCCCCCCATTCCGTCGCTGCTAAAATAAATGGTGCGGTTATCCGCTGCAATAAAAACGGATCGTTCGTCTCCTTGCGTTGATACTCCCATGATTTGAGGAAAACTCCATTCACCCTGCTGCTTTACGCTGTAGTACATATCCATGGGGCCATTATAATTCGGCCCGCAGGCTACAATGAACAATTTTCCATCGGCGGATACGGCCATTCCGTCCGTTCCAAATCCGAAGTTGGCTTGAGATTGCAAACTAAAAAAACGATTGATATTGGCCCCCATACTCCCGGTTTTCACCCAGGTTCCGTTGCGTTTTTCAGCCCGGTAATAAGGACCCCCCATGGATCTCCAGTCGCCGGCCCAACTTTGATAATACATTTCCGTGCCGTCGCTGCTAAAGGTAGGTTCATCTTCACCAGAAAACGTATTAATGGATGCTAAGGCAACTGGGGCCTGCCAAGCTCCGTTCACGAAGTCGCTTTGAAAAATATCACCGCTGCCTCCGGAGCCGCCGCGACTTGGGCGATGGCTCATGAAGAACAACGAATTCCCGTTGGGCAACAAGCTGATATTGCATTCCCGATCCTCGGAATTGAGTTGCGGCAGTTCCACAATGTTAATGGGTTGCGAATGTTGTAGAATTTCGTAGGATTGTGCATGTAATCCCAGGGCCGAAAAAGCGGCGCAAAGCGTGATGAGTTGTTTCATGGTTGTCATAACGAACCCTTTATTTTTTGGTTACGAACGGAGGTATAGCCAGTCGGGTGGAATATTTCTTATTTTATATCCTTTCCAATGATTCCATCCGCAGCACTTATAACTCGATGTCAAGGACTCCAATATCCTCCATCTCATTAAGGGTAAATGGTCGCGAAGGAGCGTTCGAAGTAAATAATGCCAATTTTCTGGCTTGGCTTCAAAATATTTCTAAAACAAATAGTATTTTAACGGGCTATTACGTTGCTATTACCCATCAACCGTCTTGCACTGAATGAGTTTTACGTCTAATGACCTCTTTGATTATGCTTTCATCGGTTTGGGCTGTGGTAACGCACTGACGCTGCTACAACTTGAGGAGCGAGGCCTGATTCAAGGCAAACGGATTTTGGTGATCGAACCCGACGACAAACGAAAAAACGACCGTACCTTTTGTTTTTGGATGGAGCCAAGTAGGGTCGAGGGTGGTTTTTTACAAGATTTAGTTCAAAATACGTGGAACAGTGTTTTTGTTGGTGGAACCGTTCAATCGCTCGATCCTGTAAAGTATTACCGAGTTCCCGGTGTGGCACTGAATGCTCAAGTCCGCAAGATTTTAGAACGAGCGAGTGCATTGCATTTACCAGTACACTACCAAGGCTCAGCGAATATTTTTGAGGGCAAAGCCCTTATTTTGATCGATGGTAAGACCTACACGGCGAACTATGTTTTCGATAATCGACCACCGAGTTATGAGGCGCCGAATATATCTGAAGCCCGTTTATTGCAGAGTTTTTCAGGTTGGGAAATACAAACGGAAGAGGCCGTTTTTGACCCTGAATGTTTCACGATGATGGATTTTAACGTTGAACAAGAAGGAGCCACTCAATTTATGTATGTGTTGCCTTTCGATGAACATCGTGCCCTCGTCGAAATCACTCGATTTGGTGAGCAAATCATTACACTGGAACAGGCTGAGGGGGCACTAAAACGCTATCTGGAAAGTCGGTCAATAAGGTATTTAATCCAAGAAAAAGAGCAGGGGGCTATTCCTATGTTTATTGGTTCAAGAGTTGTTTCAAACCTTCATGAAAAATGGATTAACACCGGAGAACGTGCGGGGATGTTGAAGCCGAGTACGGGCTATTCGTTTGAACGTTCTCTAACCTATGCACACCTCGTGGTGCAAAGTATCGTGGATCAAAAACCTTTGTTGCCTTACCGAACTTCGCGATTCCATTATTATGATCGCCTCTTGTTGCAATTATTGAGGGACCAACCAAATCACGGAAAACGCATTTTTGAACAATTATTTCAGCGCAATCCTGTAGACAAAGTCCTTCGATTTTTGGACGAACGCACCAGAATTAAGGAGGATATTGCTTTACTAAGCAGCCTGCCTATTTCTCTATTTTTAACAGCAGTATTTAAGGACATCGCATGGCGGGCCCCTTCACAATTATTGAAGATACCCCTGATTTTATTGGCGGGTATCGTAGTATACCTCTTATGTTTGTTTCAACAGATTGCGACAGTATATGGCCTATTAGGTTTAGGCATGTTGCTTGTCGGTATACCTCACGGTGCCTTAGATCATCTTTATGTTCTGAAAAAGCCCACTGGATTTAATTTATTGAAATATGTGTTGGCTTACCTTGCAATGGGAGCATTTGTTTTCGCGTTGTTTTGGGTGTATCCGTTTCTAGGATTGTTGTTTTTTTTAATTTTTTCGTCATGGCATTTTGGAAATACCGATTTTTTGGCGTGGGGCAATAAAAATGTCATTCATGGTTTCCTTTGGGGGAGTTATTATTTAGGGGGAATCCTGATAAGCCATGAAAGGGAATGCGCTCGTATATTATCGGAAATGAACATTCCTACTTGGGAATTGGGGGGCATACCTGACTACGTTTGGGTAATTTGGATTGCAATGGGAGGCTTTTTCTTACTGGTAAGCCGAAGGAAGTGGGCGATGCTTTGGAGTATTCTAGCTTTATCCTTGTTTTCTTTCCTACCACTGATTGCAGCCTTTGGTGTATTTTTTGTTTTTCAACATAGTTTGTACGGGTGGAGTCAGTTAAAGCGCAAGGTACAGAAAACAAACGGGCAATTGTGGATTAGGGCCTTGCCCTTTTCCTTGGGTTCCATAATCCTTTTATTGTTGGTTTTGACCTTAGTTCCCGTTTCATGGGGACAGGGTTTTATTTTCTTGGCGGCTGTCAGCTTTCCCCACGTTGTTTATACTGCGCTTAAAAACAGCTCGACTTAAAAAACGTTTTGACTTCGTTTGAAGCTCAAGAATTTTCGTTGATTGTTTCTTGGAAATACGCCAACATTGACTACTTTTGCCACGGAGAGTTGGCAGAGTGGTCGATTGCGGCGGTCTTGAAAACCGTTGAACCGCGAGGTTCCGGGGGTTCGAATCCCTCACTCTCCGCTAAAACAATTAAAAAGCTAGCCGAAAGGCTGGCTTTTTTGCTTTTAAAACGGTGGAAAAGCTTGCTTTTACACTGGAAAAAAGCAAAAAGATAGTTTGCGACTTTGGAGCAAACTGGCTTTTAATTGTTTTGAAGCATACCCCTCTAGGGTTCATGCGCCTTGGCGCATAATCCAAATGTTAACCATGGAAAAGCAAAAAGATAGTTTGCGACTTTGGAGCAAACTGGCTTTTAATTGTTTTGAAGCATACCCCTCTAGGGTTCATGCGTCTTGACGGATAATCCAAATGTTAACCATGGAAAAGCAAAAAGATAGTTTGCGACTTTGGAGCAAACTGGCTTTTAATTGTTTTGAAGCATACCCCTCTAGGGTTCATGCGCCTTGGCGCATAATCCCCAACTCACAGATTGGTTGATGATATCGTAAAAAAGATAGGTTGCGACTTCGGAGCAAGCGTTGCTTTTGATGGTTTTGAGGCCATCCCTTTTCGGGGATCTCGAGCGTTAGCGAGCAATCTTTTACATCTACTCCTTTACCGGCTTATTTCGATTTTGCAAGAGCCATCTCAACGTGTTTATTCATCACTTTAAAAAAAAGTGGCGGAACGAAGGATAATAAAATCATGCCTGGATAACCGGAGGGTAAAATCGGAGAATCCGCATTCGACTCTAGGTTCTGATAGGGTTTATCAGCTTTATAATGATGATCCGAATGCCTGCTCAATTCGAATAAAACTACCCGCCCAATGACGTGATTCGAATTCCAAGAATGCCAGAGTTTCACGGTTTCATAAGTTCCATTTTCTCGCTGCTTTCGTATGAGTCCGTAGTGCTCTATATAGTTTACGCATTCCAGTAGAAGAATTCCTATTGCGCAAGAACTCAGAAAGTAAAGAAATACGTTTAAACCATAGAAGTTGTAGACTAACGTTAGCCAAACGCCGTACAGAAAAGAGTATTGAATCATTTTATTCGACCAATAAAACCATGGTTTTTTCATAATTGACATTCGTGTATTCTCAATTTGCCAAGCTTGGATGTAACTTCCAATCTGGGAGCGAAACCAGAAAACGTAAATGGGTTCGTTCTTTCGTGCTGTGGCCGCATCAGCAGGAGTTGCAACGTTTGTATGGTGCCCTCTATTGTGATAGGGCAAAAAATGATTTTCCAGTGACGAGAATAGCAGGGCCTCTCCAAGAAATCTTTCCCAATTTTTCATTCTATGTCCAAGTTCATGTCCCACATTTATCCCGATAATTCCGCACATGAGGCCCATGGAAAAAATTCGTCCAGTCAAATCCGATGTATTTTCTGCCTCAGCAATAGTGGCAAGAAAATAAAATACAAAGAACCATTGTACGGGGACCATTAAATATAGAATCGAATCATAAAAGCGGTCTTTTTCGACCAATTCTTTTTCATGCAATTCTAAATTTTTTGAATTGGGCCTCAAAAAAAGTTCGAGTAAGGGAACAAAACCGAAGAAAATAAAAAGTGGAAGAAACGTTAAAATGCCGTTGCATTCGAAGCTTATCCAAACCGAAATTGGAAGGGTAAAAACGGCGAAATATTTTAATTTTTTCATTTTTTTAGAGCATACTTGCTTCCAGAAAGTGCTGATCATTCAATGAGGTATATCAGTACCGCAATTGGCAACTTTCCATCCGTGTTGTATATGACATCACCGTAAGAACTTGAGCCACTGCGAACATTTTGACCATCGTAGTTATAAAGCACATTACCATATGAACTCGAGCCTTGACGGACGTTTACTCCGTCCCAGTTGTATAAAACGTCCCCGTAGGAGCTAGACCCTTTTCTCAAATTCTTCCCATCCCAATTGTATAAAACATCTCCATAAGAACTTGAACCTTTACGAATATTCTGACCATCCCAATTTACAATGACGTTACCATAAGAACTTGATCCTTGTCGGAGGTTTTGTCCGTCCCAATTGTACAAAACGTTGCCGTAAGAACTTGAGCCTTGCCGAATGTTGGTCTGCGCACCTAGGGCCCCGATGGTTAGCAGCATAGTTGTCAATACTAGAAATTTCTTCATGGTTTTACTTTATTTTTTGCTATTCCTTTGGTTTTTCGCTTTCGCCCCGGTTTTTCCGCTAAAGCGACGCTGAGATCCACACTCCATATTTAACGTTCAATAATACTCTTTTTTTAGGACATTGCGCGCCTAGGCCATGAGATTTTTCAGAATATGAAGGCATTTATGTTATTTCTTGGTTAATTTGCCCGAATTACCGAAGTTCTACGAACGCTCATTTGAGAATGGGTATCGGAGTGGCCTTTTGGCATGTTGGTGGCTCCACGAACTTAATATTCGCCTTTCCCCCTTACCTAATGCTCAATACCGTACCGTAAATTTCGCGTTTGTCGTCCCCGTCGAGTAATTTAAACTGAATTTTCCAGGTATATACTCCTTCCTGTGCGATTTGGTTGTTGTAGCTTCCATCCCAACCAACTTGGGTGTTTCTCGATTCGAAAATCAATTCTCCCCAACGGTTAAATATCATGAGGCTGTAGGCGTAAGGGTCAAATCCCGAAGTGAATACCGGTTTGAATGTTGGGTTGAAAATATCCCCGTCCGGCGTAAATGTGTTGGGAACATAATAGATCAGGTTGTCTTGCACGACCACCGTCGCACTCGCAGTATCCAAACACGAACCCGAACCAATTATGAGTGTCACAGTATAGCTTCCTTGCGAGGAGGAATAGGTGTGAATGGGGTTTTCTTCAGAGGAGGTTTGACCATCGCCAAAGTTCCATGTAATATTCCCAGCAGTGGAAGTATTGAAGAAATTCACCGTTGGGTTATATATTGTCGCCTCGCTCGGGGAGTATAGGAAACTCGCCGTTGGACTTGCGATGACACTGCTCGTGGCGGTGAACACATCCGAACATCCCAGGTTGCTGACCACCGATAAAGTAACGCTGTACGTATTTTGGCTGGCATACGTGTGCGATGGGTTTTGTTGGGTAGAGCTCCCTTGGTCGCCAAAATCCCAGGTCCACTGCACAATGCTTCCGCTGGAAATTGTCGAGTTCTCGTTGAATTGCGTTGGAAGTCCTAAACACGCTTCTACGCTGGAGAAACTGGCGTCTGGGTTAGGGTTTAGCGTAACTGAACTGGCAGGGCTGTAACAATTGTTCACGGCATCGTAGAACGCGGCGTAGTAGGTTCCCGCGGTAACATTCGTTGGACTTGCAATCGCATTCGCGGCACTGGGCGTACTGCTGGAAAACCACGCAAGTACCGTTCCTGCTGGGGTGTTGCTGGCACCTATGGTTGTTAAGTTGTAGGTTCCGGAAATGCAAGCCGTTGCTTGGCTTAAGGTTGGGGCGGTATTGCCCGCATTGCATGGTGCGGGAGTGGATAAAGTAATCGTTAAACCATCCACCGAAAAATACGAACCATTACCAGATGGTAAAGAGGTGGTAGAAGCATCGATTTGAAGTACGCCGCTGGTGGTTGACGGAACAAAGGTCGCCGTTACGGGAACCCAAGTATTCGCCAGCAAGGGTAGGAGTGGACTCGAAGCAATTTGCACGCCGTTAAAATACATCCGAACGTATCCTTCGTCATCGAAGGGGGAACCTCCAAAATTCGCCGCATAATAGGAAATGGTGTAGGTCTGGCCCACCACAAACCCTGATACGGTTTGTTGAATGGCTTCGTTTTCGCTGTACATCGGTAAATCGCTCAATCCCACCCAAGAGCCACCGTCGGGGGAAGGAATGCAAGGAACGGTCGAAGTACCGGAATAGGAACTGAAGGCAATGTCCAGAACATCCACCGACGGCCAAACCCCAAAACTGGTGCTGGGGTCATACCCTAAGGTATTTGTCCAAGTGGCAGGTGTTACTGAATTTCCGGTAGCGTTAGTAAACGAACCATTGGAAGGGTTTTGCGCTAAAAATTTAAACGTTACCATTCCAATGAATAAGAAAAATGTAATATTTTGTTTCAAGGATTTCACAATTTAGCGTACTACATTATGGTTTCGCCGTCTCTGTAACTTCTGTTTGTAAAACGATTAATAAATCGATAGGTTGTCTCAAAGTTAATATTATATCAATAGGTCATATACCTGAAAACAAGCTTTAATTCCTGCAAAGCCTTATCCCTGATGCATCACCTGAATTCGGTAAGTTATATCGCCTAGTGCTAATAAGTAGAGTCCGTTGGATAAAGCTTGGGTAACAATATAACCCATTGCATTAGTTTGTCCCGATTGAACGATCTTTCCTTCGAGGTTTAATACCCTGTATTCGAGGGGATATTGAACTTCAATTTTTAGCATCTCATCGCAAGGATTGGGCCCGAATACTACAGCGCTTTCTTCCATTCCTCCCAGCATTTCAACGCAATAGGGTTCGTTGCTCCACGCTTCGTTGGCAAGGAAAGGATAGTTGAGGGGGTTCGGCGCATTACCCTGGCTAAGGGCAGGCGAAAAATTAATTTTAACGGGTACCATTTGATTCGTCGGCGGTTCATTGCTCGGGTAGGTGCAAAAGGAAAACAAACCTTGCAAAGAATCGGCCCAAGTCAAGGCGTAGTGTTTCTGCATTATCACTAGGCTTTTAACCCCATAAATTGGCCCGGTGGATAAGATCCTCATACTTGTATCGTGTTGAAGGATGGTTTGAAGGTTGCCAACGTGTTGAATGACTTGGTATGGTATCATACTCACAGCATCCATTTGATAACCCAACGAGCCGAAATCTCCTCCATTGTAGAACCAAAAATGGCTTGAGTCGATTTTCGACAAGGGCTTAAGTGCTTGCTCGTGTGGCATGGCCATCATGGCGGTAAAGGATTTATGATCCGTGACATTTCCCGCAAAATCCATTTTTAACAGGGATTGGCTGGAAGAGGCACCGCAATTCGCCACTACCAAATTCATTCCTTGACGAATTAGTTGAACAAAATCGGGTTGCGTGTTGAAGTTGTACTTTGAGCCATCGATGAGATTTCCAGAGGTTTCTAGGGTTAAGAGAATCCCTGAGTAATTTCCAGCTTGGTTTAGGGTACCACACATATACATGTTCGAGTCGGCAAGGCATAAGTCGTTCAATTGAAATCCTGTTTCGTTGACATCATAGTTCTTGGTCCACAGGACACTGCCGTCAATTGTTACCAAGCTAAGGGTGTTTTGTGGCGTTCCGATGCCAGCACTCAAGACCAAGACCGTGCTGTCGCTAAAAGGTTCAATGTCGCGAACCACGGCATCGGTAAGACTCGAAACTTCGTGGGTTAGCATCCAAATTACCGATCCTTGTTGATTTACCGCAACCGTTATTCCTTTCCAAACTTCCCCAGGCCCATCCGCAAGGGATATTTTGCCACCGATGACGGCCATTGTGTCGTTCATTTTGACGATTTGGTTGAAATCGGAATAACTCGACAACGCTGATTGGCTCAAAAAATAGGTTGCGGTGCATGCCCCTGTTGCATCGTGAACACCCAAAAAACCGTTAGAAAATGCCTGAGTTCCCGCCACAAGAAAGTTCCCGTTTCCCATCTCCACCATCGTACGGGCTTGGACGTCGTACAGGTTGCTGTAGGTTCTGTTGACCCATGGTTGAGCAAGCCCAAGCAATGGAAGAAGTCCAACGAGAAGAAGATAAAATTTCATTTTTTTTCAAAGTTAATCAAAATGCTCAGGTTCATAGGTCAACCTTTGTACCTTTACGTTGTTTGAAGTTCATGCCTCTCATAGAAGTCCAACATCTGCAAAAAAAATTCGGCGCTTTTCAAGCGGTTAAGGACGTTTCGTTCCATGTTAACGAGGGCGATGTTTTTGGATTTCTTGGACCGAACGGCGCCGGTAAAAGTACCACCATCCGTTGCTTACTCTCCTTGATTCGTCCTAGCGGTGGAACCCTTAATTTTTTTGGAAAGTCCTTGAATGAAAACCGATCTGAAGTACTTTCGAGAGTAGGCTGCATCATTGAAAAACCGGACTTTTATAAATACCTCTCAGCCCAGCGTAATTTGGAAATTTTTGCACGCATTTCCGGCAAAGACATTGCTCCAAGGCAAATTCAAGAAATGCTTGATTTTGTGGGGCTCAATGGCCGAGAAAAAGACAAGGTTTCGGGCTTTTCACACGGTATGAAACAACGATTGGGCATCGCTCAAACCCTGCTGCACAATCCCGATATCGTCATTCTCGACGAACCAACCACCGGTCTTGATCCGCAAGGCATCATTGAGGTGCGCAATTTAATTTTACGTTTGCGGGACGAACAAAAGAAAACCGTTTTATTGTCCTCCCATCAACTGTCGGAAATTGAAATCATCGCCAACCGTATGGTCATCATTAATCAAGGAAGAACCATCGTGGAGGGAGAAGTGCATGAGCTCCTGGAAAAGCAAAGTCTAAATTTGGAGGTTTTCGTGGAAAATCCGTCGAAATTGGAGGACATGATGCAGCGATTATACCCGCAGCTTGTGACGCGCTTGCTGTACAAATCCACCTATCATATTGAAATGATTGAAGACGTACGGCTGGAGATGATCCAACGCATGGTAGAGTCCGGTTGTGGTCTCAAATCGGTAATTCCCAAACGCAGTTTGGAAGATTTTTTCATTAAAATGACTGAGAAATAATGCTCTTGAAAAACACTTACAACGAACTGTTGAAGATCGCAACGAAGATCCGGAGCTACATCGGAATTGGCGCATTGACCCTGCTTATTTTTATTGTGCTTTTTGCCATGAAAGCCGATGGGAAATCTTACGTGGGTTTTGTTACGGCATCCTTCGAGCAAACCCTCAGTTTTAACGGTAAAATTCTTAACGGTAACCTGATTGCGTTCATCATCATGCAAATGTTGATCGTCCATGTGCCTTTGCTCATTGCCCTGGTTACGGGCGATTTACTCTCCGGCGAAGAAGCTTCAGGAACAGTACGAATGTTAGCCACCAAACCGATCTCGCGAACAGGGATCGTTTTTTCCAAATGGATTGCAGCCACCGTTTACACGTTGATTATGACTTTTTGGCTTGGCTTTTTATCGTTATTTGTTGCCAAGTGGATGTTCGGTACGGGCGACTTGATCGTGTTGAATTCGAACGGCTTGCTCATCCTTGCCGAGTACGACTTAGGTTGGAGGTTTGTTTTTTCCTTGATAGTTGCCTTTCTCGCGCTTTGGACGGTAGCAACTTTGGCCTTGGCCTTTTCGGCCTTCGCTAAAAATAGCGTGGGCCCTATCGTTTCCACCATGTCGGTGATCATTTTATTTACGATTATCGGAACCTTAGATGTCAGCGTATTCGATACCATCAAGCCCTTCATGTTTACCACCCACATGGCAGCATGGCGAAGCATCTTTGAAGATCCATTTCCTTTAAGGGAAATCATCGAGTCGGTTGTGATTCTCACTGTCCATATTGTTGCCCTTTTGACCATTACCATAGTTCGGTTTAATAAAAAAGACATTACCTCATGAGAAAATTATCTATTTTGGTGCTTGTGAGTTTGGTCGGTCACACCCAAGCGCAAACCGCCAACGCTTTGATTGAATCAGTCTTGGATAAAATTAACTTGGTAAACGATTACAAAGCAGAACTCCAAATAAAGGCAGTTATCCCGTTTATCAAGGTTCCTATCGCAAATGCTACCATTTACTACAAGAAGACGGATAAATTTAAGGTCGAATCCAAAGGAATCGCCATTCTACCCAAGCAGGGATTAAGCGATTTAACAGGGTTTTTAACCAATACCAAGTCCTATTCGGCGGTTTTGGGGGAAGAAAAAACCATCAATGAACACAAAACGAAATTGGTTTCCGTTCTGCCTAGTGCGGAAAACAGCGAAATTGTGCTTGCCAAAGTGTACATTTCCCCGTCCGATGCCCTGATTTATCGAACGGTGCTCACGACCAAAAGCAGTGGAACTCTTTCCATTGACTACGAATACAACCATAACAAGCAATACGCACTTCCTAGTAAATTGACATTTACCGTAGACATTAAAAAATTTAAAATGCCGAAAAGCGTTGCTTCGGATATCCGAAATAACGATGATAAGAAGAAGTATAAGGAAAACGAGAAAGGAACGATTCTTTTAGTTTTTACCAATTATGAGGTCAATAAAGGCCTTTCCGATGCGATTTTTAAAGAAGATCAATAAATGTTCACTTCCCGTTCGAGGGTGACCCCGAATTTATGTTGAACATCCTCGATAATGCCTTGCGAAAGATCGTACACCTCTTTTCCTGTCCCACCCCCGTAGTTCACCAGTACCAAGGCTTGCAATTCGTGGACCCCAACGGCTCCAAACCTTTTGCCTTTCCAGCCGGCTTGCTCAATGAGCCAACCCGCAGCCAATTTTACGGTTCCTTCGCCTGCAGGATAGGAAGGAACCTTCTCGTAAGAGGTACGGATTTTATCCAAAACAGCCTCGGGAACTACTGGATTCTTGAAAAAACTACCCGCGTTTCCGAGTTGTGAAGGGTCAGGTAACTTTGATTTTCGGATGTTAATTACGGCTTGACTTACATCTTTAATGGTTGGTACATGAACGGACAAGCGCTCCAATTCTGCTTCAATGATTCCGTAGGAAGTATTTACTGTGGGATACAAGGAGAGCCGAAAGGCAACCTTGCAAATGATATATTGATTTTTTAGTTCACTTTTGAAAATACTCTCGCGGTATCCGAAAGCGCAATCCTCTGCGTAAAATCGCTTGATTTCTCCAGTGGCAATTTCAACGGCATCTAAGTATTCGAATACATCCTTGATTTCGACCCCGTAAGCTCCAATGTTTTGCATGGGAGAAGCTCCTACGCACCCAGGAATAAGGCTCAGATTTTCGAGCCCTCCGTAGCCCATAGCAACGCACGATTCCACCAATTGATGCCAATTTTCTCCAGCTCCGGATTCTAAAATAACTTCTTTTTCAGTTCTGGATATTTCATGGATTCCCAAAATGCAGTTCCGCGCCAAAAGACCGTCAAAGTTCCGTGTAAAAAGCATGTTGCTCCCCCCTCCACAGACTAGGAACGGTGTGGTCCTTAGGGTGGGGAGCAAGGTCTGTAATTCTTCTAAAGAATGAAATTCGGTAAACAGGCGTGCCTCAACTTCGATTCCAAACGTGTGATACGGTTTGAGGGATACGTCGGTTTGCATAATCAAAACTAACAAAAAAGCTCCACCTAAGGACCGAAATAACCATAATCCCCGGGTCGAATGGATAAAAACCAATCGAATTTCGACAGGTGATGGCTGTAGCATGAACCACGAGGGGCAGTTTTAGGTACAAAGAGCCTTCCTCCCTTTCCGGGAAGCAGTTGGTCCAAATTTTTTACTGCGGCTTGTGGGGCAATTCCGTCCTGAAAAACAATCAAATCCGCCTTTTTTTCACCCAAGTTGCTTCCGTATTGCCACACTTCGTCGAATCGGTTCCAATCATAACCCATTTGTCGCGGAGATTCTGGCGAAAGAATCAGTATTTTTCCCAAATGAAATCGGGTGTCTATTTGGGTTAGTATGCCCAGTGTGTAGGCATAACCCATGCTATGGCAAACAATATCTAAGGTATCACGTTCTCCGACTGATGGCAGCGAGTCCTTAAGAAATCTCAGCATGTTTCGTCCGCATATTTTTCCATTTTCATATCTGAGGTTAAATCCCATAGGGTTAGGGCGTTTATTCAAACCAAATCCATTTTTACTGCGAATAAACAGAATTTTGGTAAAAAGCCACGAAAGACCGTAGCATAGTTTTGAACGATGTGTTGAGGTGCTAATGGGATGATGCCCGGAAACATACAGTGCCGCCTTTGGTTTAAACCTTTTAATCAGTGTGTCGTCGTAGCAATACCAATAGCCTGGAAGTGAACCCAGGGGCTGAAAGGATTGTATGGTAGAATCGTTGTATTCATACCAGGAGTGATTAGGGTGTAAGTTAATTCCGTTATTCCTCGGTGTTTTATCTTCCTTAGGCCCCAAATACCCGTTAGCGAACAGCAAAACTCGTTGCGAGAATCCGCTGAAGCAGCACATAAAGCAAAGGAAAATGAGGTTATTTGCCATATTGGAAAAATATGCCTTCTGCGAATGCGGTCCAATAACAAGCCGTTTGTCCGCTGGCTTTTAATCCTTCGTTGACCCAAGTATTGCACGAAGAAATTAAGCTGTACGTTCCTCGAGCGTCGTAGTAGCGGTCGTAATCGTAGGTGGTCCCTTCGGCCGATTTCAACAAAACCGCTTTGCCATCGCCAAAAATGGCCGTATTTTTAATATAGGTGCACAGTCGTTCGTATTGGTTTTTGGTAAGGCTCAAGCGTGCTGTGGGTTTGTCTACCGGAAGCTCATATTCGTAATAAGCATGAATGGCGGCACCGTTTAACCCGGTCATGGCTTTTGCGGCTTTAGAAAAAGTGAGATCGTCCCAAGTAGGGCAGGTAAGAAAAAACGCTTTGTCCCCGAAACCAAAACGGATCCATCGAAAGGTTGTGTCCACAATTTTGTTATTGGAATAAGGAAAGCTTTGGGACCAATCTTCGGTGGGGGTATGGACAGGAACCATAAAATCGGTGTGAACCCCGCCCTTGATCAAATATACCGTAATACAACGTTCGTCCTTGGTTTTTTCTTTAGCTACAGGAATGGCTGCTAGTGCGAAACACAAAAAAAGGTAACAGAACACCGTTAATCCAACCAGTAAGCCTGCACATAGCAGTACAATTCGAACAATTCCAAATCGGCTTCGCTGTTTCACAAAACAAATTTGCCAATAAATTCTAAATATCTTGTTATTCACAAAAATTTTGACGGTTAATCGCTCAAGTGTTACTATTTTTGGAGGAGACGTTTCATTAAAAAAACCTTCATGCGTTATCTTCTTGCTTTCTTATTTCTTACGGGGATTCTCCTATTTTACGGACAATATGACCCTGCGACGATTTCTACAAGTCAAAAATTCAAAGAAGTCATTCAACAAATAGAGCGAAATTATGTGGACGAGGTCAACACCAAAAAACTCACCGAAACCGCGATTGTTGCCTTATTGGAAGAATTGGATCCGCACTCCACCTACATTCCTGCGGAAGAAGCCCAAGAGGCTCAATCGCAAATCAATGGGAGTTTTGTAGGCATTGGTATCCGTTTTCAAATCATGAAAGATACTTTGATGGTGGTGGCGACCATTCCTGGTGGACCAAGTGAAAAGTTGGGCATTCAGGCTGGAGATCAAATCGTCGAAGTCGATGGAAAATCCGTTGCGGGCGTTGGATTGAAAAACAACGAGGTGCGCGCAAAATTGATGGGGGAAATGGGTACTAAGGTGTTGGTGAAGGTTTTGCGCAAAAAAAGCAGCGCCTTGAAATTTAACATTACCCGCGATAAAATTCCCATTTTTTCGGTGGATGCCACGTACATGGTCGATAAGGAAACGGGGTATATCAAGTTGAACAGTTTCTCCAGAACTACGGTGGAGGAGGTGCAACAGGCCTTAAGAAGCCTTAAAAGTCAAGGGATGAAAAACTTAATTTTCGACCTTCAAGGTAACGGTGGCGGACTCTTGGATGCTGCAAGAGGCGTTGCTGATGAATTCATTGCCGGCGATAAATTGTTAGTGTATTCCGTGGGGAGATCGCAACCGCGTAGCAACCTCTTTGCCGAGAAAAAAGGACTTTGGGAAAAAGGTGGCTTGATTGTTCTAACAGACGAGTATACGGCGTCAGCCAGCGAAATTGTTTCCGGTGCCATTCAAGATTGGGATCGAGGACTGGTGGTTGGAAGACGCACCTTTGGCAAGGGATTGGTACAACGCCCAACGCCGCTATCCGACGGCAGCGAGCTTCGAATTACCATTGCGCGCTATTACACGCCTACTGGCCGCTTCATCCAAAAGCCATATCAGGATGTGGAGACCTACCGCAAAGACTTGACGCAACGCTACTTAAACGGGGAGTTCCAGCACGCAGATTCGATCAAATTACCGGACTCCTTAAAATTCTACACGAAGGTTAAAAACCGCTTGGTGTACGGAGGCGGCGGCATCATGCCCGATGTTTTTGTGGCCTTGGATACTTCGGATGTTACGGATTTCTACAGCAGCTTAATCCGCGGAGGGCATGTGAATTCGTACAGTTTGAACTACGTGAACTCAAAGCGTGAATCTATGAAGAAAACTTATCCGGATATTAAGAAATTCATTGCGGATTTTACGATGGATCAGGCGCGAATGGACGATTTCTTTGCCTATGTGCTGAAAGAAGACCCCAAATTAACCTTTGACGAAGAAGCCTACAAGATCAGCGGCCTTGCGATTCGAACGCGTTTGAAGTCCAACATTGCCCAAGATTTATTTGGCTACAGCGAATCGTACCAAATCTTCAATGACCTCAACGAGGTGGTGCAAAAAGCAGCATTGCTCTTCCAAGACAAGAGCTATCAAAGCTTTGATTTGGAGGATTGAGGGGGAAAGTGAGGGGGGCAGCTGGGAAGTTTGGGGATTTCCGAGCGTCTCGTAAATTCGTAATCAATGGGTACTGAACATAATACGAAGCTAAAAATTCGAATTTTACACGTCAAACCGTCTGACACAAAACATGCTAACTGCTGTGTTTTTCAATGTTATTATACCATTTTCTTTAATTGTCCAACAAGTAACTTTTTACGTTCTGTTAAAAATGTTCTGAAGTCTGAAATATCTAAACTAACGGATGGTATAAGTTGGTTTAGTTGGTCAATGTTATTTTTTGTAACCCAATCTTTTAACGGCGTGTCAAGTTTAGATTGATTTAAAGTTCCGTTGAGAAGTTGGAGATTTAAAATACTATTCCAATTGGTCGGGTCGGTGTAAAATTTAAAATCTTCCTCTGTCTGAAAGTCAGCTCGTTTGCTGTTATAAAAATAACTTGCGGGGTGTAAATGGTCTTTGTGGTAGTCTTGGTTTCCATAGTTTAAATGCGAATAAATTAATGACAAAATTGGAAAACAATCCGAAGCATCTTTTTGAGTTGTCAAAAGTCCTTCAATAAAGTCATTATCGAATAAAAGATTTTTGGCGGGGTTGGCTTTAAATTCGTCTTTAATTCTATCAAGTGGAAAAGCTGGTTGTTTGCTTGAGTCTGAAAGTTCCGCTTTGATTGCTTTTTTAATAGTCGTTAAGACGGTGTCTGACTGACTACCAAAAACACCTTTCAAAAGAGAAAGACAAAGCCATTTTCTAATCAATAACTTATCGTCTTTATATTTAATTGGGCTGTTTATGTCGTTTTCAATTCCGCAGTGAAATATGTAATAAATGATTGGAATTGCTGCATTTTTGGCTCTTAAATTGTGGTTGTTAAATCCAAGATTTGAGAGCAATGTAAAGGCTTCGATAATGCTTTTATTTATTCTGTCCCAATTGTTTTCAAATACAATTACGTTGCTTTGGTCAAAGTTTTTGACTTGAAATTTAATGTTATCGTTAAAAAGTACAAGGCAAGTTTTTAAAACAAAATCTTTATTGATTAAAAAACCAGGGTTACCGATTTCAAAAACTTTGTTTACAACATTGGGTATTTCTTTTCGTGCATCAGATTTCCAATGTGCTGTTGTAATTGACATCAGTAAATCAGAAAAACTCAATGGTTCACCACCGCTATTTGTCCGAATGAATATATCTAAAACGGTGTCTATTTCCTGGGTGGTTTCAAGGTAGTAATTGATTAGCTTTTCCTCAAAAATTACTTTGCGAAGCTGTCTAATTGTGTCCTTCGTGAAAGTTTTAGACAACCATCCACTTTCTTCTATAAAACGGTCAAGGTTGTTTGTATTTTGAAACTTTAAAATATCATTTACTTTAAACCAAATTTCTCCGGTAACGCTTTTGCGTTCAATTTCTTGTTTGGTCAGGAATTGAAAATCAAAAGTCATTTGCCTTTCGTTTTCATCCGGTAATGCACTTGAAAGGTTTAAAAAAAGATGCCTTGTTGGTATACTTTCTTCGTTGTCATACCACCACTTTCTTGGTAACTTATGGGCATAGGAACCTTTTAAACCGATATATAGACTTGTTAGTCGTTGTTGCCCATCAATAACCGCCTTAAAGTCCTTATAACCTTTGGTGTCAATGTCGGGGTTGTCTTCTTTAAAAAACTGTCGGTATTCCGTAAGAAACTGATAAAACTTAAACTGATTTTTTATAGTGCTTTCTTTGACTTCCCAAAACATAAATGAGTTGATGGGATAGCCACGCATTATGCTGTCAAAAAGAACTTCAATTTGGTCGCTCCCCCAAACAAATTTTCTTTGGATTGCGGGAAGCAAATATGTTCTGTCTACGATATTATCTACCGCATCCTTTATTGTTATTGGTGTTACAAATCCACTCGACATTTTTACCTTACCAAATTTTTGCCAGTTTGTCTTTTCCGTTACGCATAAATCTTCCTTCGCTGACCTTGAAGGCTTCAAAGAATTCCGGACAGTTTTTCAAGGGGCCGTTCACGCGGTACATGCCCGGAGAATGCGGATCGGTGGCTAATCGGTTCTTCATTTCCGCATCCGTGTACTTGATCTTCCACAACTGCCCGTAAGCAATGAAGAAGCGCTGAGCTGGCGTAAAGCCCTCACGGATTTCATTGCGCCGATATTCGTCCGTTAAAGTGTAAGCGTAATAGGCCATCGTGAGCCCCCCTAAATCTGCGATGTTTTCTCCCATGGTCAACTCCGCATTCACACAGTTATCTTCTAAGGGGCAAAATCCTGCAAAGGTTTCACCCAACAGCGCCGTTCGCTGATCGAAGGCCTTGCGGTCCTCTTCCGTCCACCAATTGGTGAAACTTCCGTCCGCAGCGAACTTGGAGCCCATGTCGTCAAAGCCGTGGGTGAACTCATGTCCGATCACCATGCCAATGCGTCCGTAATTCACTGCGTCTTCCGCTCCCATGTCGAAAAAAGGCGGCTGCATGATGCCTGCTGGAAAGGCAATTTCGTTCAATAAGGGATGGTAATAGGCATTCACCATGTGAGCTGGCATGCCCCATTTGTTTTTGTCCACCGGTTTTTTTAATTCCGATAGATTCTTTTGCGTGGAGTATAGCGCCATGGCACGCACGTTTGCTAGATAATCGCTGGGGTTTAAGTCGATGGAGGAAAAGTCCTCCCACTGGTTGGGAAATCCGAGTTTACGTCCAATCGCATCCAATTTGCGCTCTGCCTGAATCTTGGTGGTGGCGCTCATCCATTCCAAGGCTTGAATGCGCTTGCGGAATACGACCAGCAAGTGGTCCACCATTGTGTTGACGCGCTGCTGTGCTTGTGCAGAGAAGTGTTTATCCACGAAAGCTTTTCCCAGAAGCTCACCGATTTCAAGGTTGGTGATTTCATCGATCGCCTGTTCGTTAAGCGGTTTTTGTTCCTTTTTCCCACGTAAGGTTTTACCGTAAAAGTTAAAGTTTACGTCGACCATGGCTTGGCTCAACGATCCTGCATAGTGGTTGAGCGTTTTCCATTGCAGATAGTCTTTCCAAACCGTTAGTGGTTCGCTCTCGAGCAAGTTCGCAAAACGCACTAAAAACGGAGGATGAGATACCACGATGCTATCGGGAGTTGAGGCTCCAAGGATCGAGAGATAGTAGCGAAAGTCCAAGGTGCCTAAGAGATCGCTAACTTCTTTAAACGATAACTTGTTGTAGGTTAATTCAGGGATTCGCTGTTGAGCCGGCGTAAGCATGGAATCGGCCAATTTGATTTCTAAACTTACCACATTGGCTGCCATATTACCGGCTTCCGACGCCGTATGGCCCACCATTTCGAAACACTTGGCAACGTGGATTTGATACGCTTCTAAAAGTTCTTTTTTATTTTCTTGGAAATAGTAATCACGGTTGGGTAATCCCAGTCCCCCTTGCCCCATGTAGGTAATGTTGATGTCGTTCTTTTTCAAATCTTGACCAATCCCAAAGTTGAAGGAACTTCCAATGTTTTCGCGGTGTTGTTCGGCGATTTGACGAACGATGAAGTCCTTTCGATTGATGTTACTGATTTCTTTAAGAAGCGGTAATACCGGTGAGATGCCCAACGAATCGCGACGCCGCATATCGACAAAGGCTCGGTAATACGCGCCCAATTGCTGCTGCAAGCTCCCTTTTTCGCCAGGGTTAGCGGCAAAATTTTCCAAAATATCGGTCAATTTTTCGTCGTTGGATTTCTCCAATTCGTTAAAACTGCCCCACCGCGACTCCGTGGGAGGGATTAGGGTGTTTTTTACCCAGGTTCCATTGCAAAACGAAAAGAAATCTTCTTGAGGTGCCATCGTACGGTCTATGAGTTCCAGGGATACGGTGCTGGAACTGTTGGCAAGTTTAGGTTCTTCGATGATTGCGGTTTCGGCAGGTTTGCAGGCGGTGACCAGGAGTGCTGCACTTACAAAAAAAAGGGTTTTTTTCATACTTATTTTGGGGTGTAGAGCATTTCGCAATGGGGAATTCCGTCCTCTAAATAGTTATTTCCCGTGATTTCAAATCCGTGGGAAGCATAAAATGTTGCTAAGTGTTCTTGCGCAGAAATGCGTACCGAAGGACAGGCAAAGCGTTCCTTAACGTAGTTCATACAAAATGCCATGAGGCGGTGGCCTTCGCCCTTGCCACGATGAGAATGGGAAGTAATGACCCGGCCTATAGCAACTTCTCCCGGTACCTTTGACGTACTTAAAATTCTGGCATAAGCGCATATTTCGTTGCTACTGGTACCAAGAACGTGCAGGGCATCAATATCCTTGTTGTCCATATCTTGGTAAATGCAGGTTTGTTCTACCACGAAAACTTCGCTTCGAAGCTGCAGCATTCGATAGACTTCGCGGTTGGTTAACTCGGAAAACGTTTGAACTTGATAGTGCATTGGGTTGTTAAAATTACAAAAATTCTTTTCGGATTAGGGCATTTGATGCGTACCTTTACCGCAGTGAATCCCAGTCAAATAATGATTCTCGTTTTTGCACTTGTAGTAACATGCTTAATGCTGTTGGATCTTCGCTCCTTGTTCAAAAGTTCAAAGGAATCGGATGTACAGAAAAACGCGCTTCGTTGGACAGCGGTATGGGTGGGAACGGCTATGCTGTTCAGTGCTTTTGTATATTTCGAGAAGGGATTTGAAAAATTCACGCAATTTCAATCGGCGTATTGGATTGAGCAGTCCTTGTCGGTGGATAATTTATTTGTCTTCCTACTTGTTTTTCGATTCTTTGAAGTACGAGGTAAGGCTCAACATAAAATTTTGCTGTGGGGAATCTTGGGGGCCATGGTGTTTCGTGCTATTTTTATTTTCACCGGTATATGGTTGATGAATTTAACCTACCTTCCGCCGTTTTGGAAATTTGTGAATCCACCCCAAAGCCCGGCAGTGAACGGGTTTACACAAATTAACGCCTTGATAACTGTTTTCGGTGTGATTCTTTTGTACTCTGGTTTAAAGTCTTTTTTTGTAAAGGAACGCGAGGAGGAAAAGGATTTTAATCAATCTTTAGGTGCCAAGTTTTTATTCAGATTTTTTAGGGTTTCAGCCGAAGATAATGGGGATAAATTTTGGTTGCGAAAAGATGGAAAAGTATTTCTATCCCGATTGTTTTTGGTCCTTGTCGTTGTTGAAACCACCGATTTGCTCTTCGCTATTGACAGCATTCCGGCCATTTTTTCCATTGCGCCGAATGATCCCTTCATCCTTTACTCTTCGAATATTTTCGCCATTTTTGGTTTGCGGTCAATGTATTTCCTATTGGCGAATTCCTTGGATAAATTCAGTAAGTTGAAGTACGGAATCGCATTCATACTAGCCTTTATCGGTTTTAAAATGGTGGTTGCGCCTTTCTACCACATCGAAACAGTTCATTCATTGCTGGTCATTTTAGTAACCCTTGCGGTTTCCGTCATTGCTTCCCTGAGATTTAGGACTTAAAACAGGGTACAAGCCCCTTCTTCTGAGTCGGTTACGTTTTGGCGGAACACTTTAAAAAATTCCCTTCCAAGGCCTTTTTGGTTGTCGTTCCTTACCTCAATTGGGGGTCTTTCTTCAAAGTCCGTTGCATGACATTTTAAGGTCCCGTTTACGCAGTCGAGGGTAAGCATGTCCCCGGTTTTAATCCTTCCAATGGCTCCGCCTTTTGCTGCCTCGGGACTCAGGTGAATGGCGGCAGGAACTTTTCCAGAAGCGCCGCTCATTCTTCCGTCCGTAATCAGCGCAACACGGAACCCTTTTTTTTGGAGAACGGTTAGTGCAGGAGTTAGCTGATGCAGTTCCGGCATCCCTTTGTGCGAGGGACCTTGAAAGGGAAGCACCGCGATAAAATCACGATTGAGTTGATTGTTCTTGAACGCCGTAATCAAATCCTGCTGTTCTTGAAATACGATGGCTTCGGCTTGAATGACCATGTGTTCTTCGGAAACCGCAGCTGTTTTTACAACGCTCCGTCCAATATTTCCTGTGATGATTCGAATGCCACCGTCCGCGGAGAACGGATTCGTTGCAGGGCGAAGTATGCTTTCGTTGAGGGAGGTTGTTGCTCCGGGTCTCCAAGCCAATGCACCGTGTTGAATGTAGGGTTCTTGGGTGAATTGCGCTAATCCTTGCCCCAGAATGGTGGTCACGTCGTGGTGCAATAAACCCGCTTCTAATAGCGTATGAATCACGAATGCCATGCCCCCGCAAGCGTGAAAGTGGTTAACATCTGCAGCGCCATTTGGGTACAAGCGGGCTATCAGTGGAACCACTTTTGATAAGTCCGACATATCGTCCCAAGTAATTAAAATTCCGGCAGATCGCGCCATGGCAATCAGGTGAATGGTATGATTGGTTGAGCCCCCTGTTGCTAGCAAGCCAACGATGGCATTGACTATGCTTTCTTCTTTGACGATGTCTTTCAACAGGTTTTGACTGTTTCGTGCATTTTCAGCAGCCACGCGAACTGCCTCTTCCGTAAGTAAATCCCTTAGTTCGGTTCCTGGATTTACAAAGCTTGCCCCGGGTAATTGCAGTCCCATGATTTCCATGAGCATTTGATTGCTGTTGGCTGTTCCATAGAAAGTACAGGTTCCAGGTGAGTGGTAAGAATCGGACTCGCCTTTGAGGAGTTCTTCTCTATCTATCTTTCCTTCCGCATAGAGTTGTCGAATGCGCGATTTTTCGTCGTTGGATATTCCACTGGGCATCGGCCCACCAGGGACAAAAACTACGGGCAGGTGTCCAAAGCGTAAACTGCCCATGAGCAATCCAGGCACTATTTTATCGCAAATTCCCAAGCAAAGAACGGCGTCGAATACGTTGTGCGATAATCCAACAATCGACGACATCGCTATTACGTCGCGTGAAAACAGCGATAAGTCCATGCCAGCTTGCCCCTGGGTAACTCCATCGCACATGGCGGGTACAGCACCGGCTACTTGGGCAACGGCATCGTGTTTTAAAGCGAATGAACGAATTTGCTTTGGATAGGCTTCGTAGACCTTATGAGCGGACAGCATATCGTTATAAGCGGTAATAATCCCGAGATTTTTTTGTTGTTCTTTTGCGAGAATTATTTTCTCTTGCGAGGAGCACCCCGCAAAAGTGTGGGCTAAATTTCCACAACTCATTGCCGAACGCGCCACTCCGTCAAAGAGGGCTTGCTCCATTTGTTGCAAGTATGCCGTTCTGGAGGCTAAGCTGCGCTGCTTAATTCTTTCAGTTACCTCTTGGAGGGTCGGATTTACGTTCATGGGGCAAAATATATTTCAGTCAGTTGATCGAAGATACGAGCAATGGGCGAATTATCGTCTTTCGAGTTTAGGAATTTTGCAAGTTTATCCGTTCCTGTAATGTAAAGGATTCGGTGTTTGTAAGTGAGTAAAAAAGGTAAGTTGGTGGAAATTCTTTCCGTGGGATGTGCCGGAGCATTCGTGGCAATGACCTCCGGTTTTTCAGCGCTCAAGCCTCTTGTGGAAGGTAAATCATTAGGGAAGAGCGAGGCAAAATGTCCATCAACACCCATACCTAGTAATACCAGAGAGCCATTAATCAAGGGTTGATACATTCGGTTGCATTGTTTTACGCTTTCCTGATAATTCGCATGATTTACGACCATTCCCATTAGATGAATGTCGGTACGATGCCTGCAAAGTGATCGGATTACTCCTTCATTCGAAGCATCGTTTTCTATTTCAACAAAACGTTCATCGACCAAACCGAATCGCACCTGACTTAAATCCAAATTGGATTGGAAAAGTTCTTCATAAACGGGTAAAGGTGTAGTGCCCCCAGACAGCAACACCGAAATAGTGCCGTTTCTTTGGCATTCGTCTGTAATTATGTCTTTAAGCCTTAAAGATAGTGCCCCAACTGCTGTTTCGCGGTACTGAAACTGCTTTAATCTCTCCATGATTTTGTAATCCAGGAAGTTCCCGGGTTCAAAATGGTATCGCCAGGTCCCCAAGTTCCAGCCTCGTAAAGGATATTAGCTTGTTGGCTTTGTTTCCAACTCTCGGTGAGCGTTTCAATCCACTGCCACGCTGCTTGCAATTCGTCGTGACGCATGAAGAGGGTTTGGTTCCCTCGAATTACGTCAATGAGCAAGCGCTCATAGGCCTCAGGAAGACGTTCCTTGAACGAATCCATGTAATCCAAGCTCAAGGCAATAGGTTTGTACCGGTATCCTCCCGGACCCGGTATTTTCGTCATTTGAATGAGTTCAATTCGCTCTTCCGGTTGGAGCCGAATGATGAGTTTGTTGTTATTTAACTTCTCCTTGGCGGGGAAGATGTTATGTTCCATTTCTTTGAAATTGATGACAATTTCAGAGTACCTTTTTTTCATGCGTTTACCTGTTCTCAGGTAAAAGGGTACGTTCTTCCAACGGAAGTTATCGATGTAGGCTCTGATAGCCACGAAGGTTTCGGTTTTGGACTGGTATTTGCCAATGTCTTCTAAGTACGAGTTTACCTGTACGCCTTGTACATTGCCTCGGGTATATTGCCCCTTGACGGTATCCGTTAACACCGAGTCGCCTGTCATTGGGCGCAGAGCTTTAAGTACTTTCAGTTTTTCGTTGCGCACCTCGTCTGCCGCCAACACGTGCGGTGGTTCCATAGCCACCAAACACAGCAATTGAAGAAGATGATTTTGTACCATATCCAATAAGGCGCCGCTTTGATCGTAATAAACAGCGCGCTGTTCCACTCCTAAACTTTCCGATACGGTAATTTGGATGTTATCGATGCTAGCAGAGTCCCAAGTTCGTTGGAATAGGTTGTTGGCAAAACGAAGAACCATCAAATTTTGAACCGTCTCCTTTCCTAAATAGTGGTCGATACGGTAAACCTGATGTTCGGCAAATGCCTGCCTAATTTCCGTATTGATTTGGTTGGAAGATGCTAAGTTATTACCCAAGGGTTTTTCCAACACAACTTTGCTTTGTTCGTTTATGAGTCCACAGGCCTTCAAGGCTTTCGAAATTGCTCCGAATGCAGAAGATGGGGTTGAGAAATAAAAAATGGTTCGATAATCGGGAAACTGCGACAAGAACGAAAATAACTTGGCGTAGTGTACAACTTCGGCGCTTTCGGCTTGAATCCAGCTTATGGCCTTGTTAAAACCCTCCCATTGCTTGTCGGAAGCTGGTTTTCCATCAGCACTGTAAAGAAATTGACGAACTTTTTGACGCAACAATTCGATATTGGGCTCTTTCCGGATAACAGCGACAAGGTTGAAACTTTCCTCAATTTGCCCGTCCAGCATGCGGTGGAAAAGTGCTGGGTATATTTTACGAAAAGCTAAATCTCCGTCTCCGCCGAATACAACAACATTAAATTGACCAAATGATTCAAAATCTTTTACTTTTTTACTCATAAACCCGCTCTATTCGTGTCAAAAATACACTAAGTATTTAGCATAAGCAAGGTCTTGCCAAGATTTCACCCACCATGCGTTGTTGAAAAGACCTTCACCGTGAACGAATTATGCGGTGTTCGTTGCCATCAAGCGCTTTTTGGACTGAAAAATGTACTTTTGCGCAATGAAATTCTCCCTATTTTATATCCTTAGTCTGTTTACAAGCGTTTTCTTCGCCCAGCGCGTCCAAGGAGAGGGAATTGTTCTTGGAAAGTTGGTGAGCCAGAAAACAAGGAGTCCGTTGGAGTACGCGAAAGTAAAAGTGTTAAAAGCCGTGGATAGTTCGTTATTGGCTGGGCAGTTTACCGACAGCGAAGGGAAATTCAACATTGAAGGATTACCTTTCTTCCCCATGCTGGTCCAAGTTACCTTCGCGGGTTATGATACCTTATGGATTGGGGACGTTTCTCCTGAAAAGGAGCTGCGTTTGGTCAATTTGGGGGAGTTGGTCATGGTCGTAAATAATCAAAAACTTTTGGACGAGGTGGTGATTCAAGGTAGGCAAGACATTTTAAAAAGTGGTATTGATAAAAAGGTGTATAACGTCGGACAAGACTTAACCTTACGCGGAGGAACCGCCAACGATGTGCTCAAAAATTTGCCATCGATTGACCTGGATCAAGATGGAAGAATCTTATTGCGAGGGGAAGGATCGGTGAATATTTTGATCGATGGTAAGCCCAGTTCTCTGACTGGCTCGAACGGAAAAACGCTCCTGGATGCTTTGCCTGCAGGTTCCATAGAACGCATTGAAATTGTCACAAACCCTTCGGCCAAGTATGATCCCGATGGCAGTTCGGGCATCATTAACATCGTTTTAAAGAAAAACAAACTCCAAGGTTTTAACGGGTTGATCACTGCCAATTTGGGAAGCGGGGATTTGAAGGGTGGAAATGTGGCCGATGAGAGCGCATCCCTAAGTTACCGAAATGCTATTTTTAACTCCTTCGTTTCTTACAATGGACGTTATCTCGACGGATATCGGAATAATTTCATGTACAGCCGTCAATT